>DGYFD06202__coassemble_258_pt1 | contig 35197 bp, 30 predicted proteins | sample DGYFD06202__metabat2_low_PE_009 | metagenome-assembled genome bin DGYFD06202
GGCCCCCGCCAAGAAGACGGCGGCCAAGAAGACCGCCGCGAAGAAGGCTCCCGCCAAGAAGACCGCGGCCAAGAAGACGGCTGCGAAGAAGACCGCCGCCAAGAAGACGGCAGCCAAGAAGGCCACCGCCGCGGCGACGCCCGAGTCCGATGAGGACCAGACCGACGAGGCCCCCGAGGCGTTGGACGCCGAGCCGGACACCGCCGAGCTGGAGGACGTCGAGGTCGAGGACGTCGAGGATGACGAGGAAGCCGACGAGGAGACCAAGGAGGAGCCGTCCGCGAAGGACAAGGCCTCCGGGGACTTCGTCTGGGACGAGGAGGAGTCGGAGGCGCTGCGGCAGGCCCGCAAGGACGCCGAGCTCACCGCGTCCGCGGACTCGGTCCGTGCCTACCTCAAGCAGATCGGCAAGGTCGCCCTCCTCAACGCCGAGGAAGAGGTCGAGCTCGCCAAGCGCATCGAGGCCGGTCTCTACTCGACCTGGTTCATGGCGCAGGTCGCCGAGCGTGGCGAGAAGCTCACCACGGCCCAGCGTCGCGACTACAAGTGGATCGAGCGGGACGGCGTGCGCGCCAAGAACCACCTGCTCGAGGCCAACCTCCGTCTGGTCGTCTCCCTCGCCAAGCGCTACACGGGACGCGGCATGGCGTTCCTGGATCTCATCCAGGAGGGCAACCTCGGCCTGATCCGCGCGGTCGAGAAGTTCGACTACACCAAGGGCTACAAGTTCTCCACGTACGCCACCTGGTGGATCCGCCAGGCCATCACCCGCGCGATGGCCGACCAGGCCCGCACCATCCGTATCCCGGTGCACATGGTCGAGGTCATCAACAAGCTCGGCCGTATCCAGCGTGAGCTGCTCCAGGATCTGGGCCGCGAGCCCACCCCGGAGGAGCTCGCCAAGGAGATGGACATCACCCCGGAGAAGGTGCTGGAGATCCAGCAGTACGCCCGGGAGCCCATCTCGCTCGACCAGACCATCGGTGACGAGGGCGACTCGCAGCTCGGTGACTTCATCGAGGACTCCGAGGCCGTGGTGGCCGTGGACGCGGTGAGCTTCACGCTCCTGCAGGATCAGCTGCGCTCGGTGCTCGACACGCTGTCCGAGCGTGAGGCCGGCGTCGTTCGCCTGCGCTTCGGCCTCACCGACGGTCTCCCCCGCACCCTGGACGAGATCGGCCAGGTCTACGGCGTGACCCGCGAGCGGATCCGTCAGATCGAGTCCAAGACCATGTCCAAGCTGCGCCACCCGTCGCGGTCGCAGGTGCTGCGGGACTACCTGGACTAGATCGCCTGCCGGGTCTCCCGGCCCGCAAGAATTCCCGACTCACGCCCCTTACCGGACCACCGGCAGGGGGCGTGAGTTCATTTATGACGCTATGGCTGCACGGGATGACGCACCGTCAGTACAGCTGAGGCTGCCGGCCCCGGTGCGTCCACTGCCCTGACTCACCCCGGTGCCTCACCACGAACGCAGCGTGGAAATGCGCTCCCGGATCTGCTCGGCCGAAGCCATCGGCACCGGCGGTCCACCGCAGGCATTGCGCAATTGCGTATGGATCGCGCCGTGGGATTTGCCCAGGCGTCCCGAGTACACCGACACCAGGGTGTTCAGCTGCCGGCGTAGGTCCTTGAGCTCGGCGGCGGATGCCACCCGCTCGGCCGCGGCACCGGCGTGGGAGCCCGGGCCCGCCGCATTGCCCGGCAGCGTTGTCCCGGATATCCCCGGGTCGGCGCCCACCACCGAGATATTCCCCGCTGCGGAGGCCTGCGCTGATGACGAGCGTTGCTTGACCTGTTCCTTCTCACGCTGCCTAAGGAGCGCCTTGACGTCATCAGCACCAAGGAGACCGGGCAGGCCGATATAGTCGGCCTCTTCCTCGCTGCCGGCAAAGGTCGCGGTGCCGTACGAGGAGCCCTCGTACACGATCTGGTCGAGTTCGGCGTCCGCACCAAGCGAGATGTAGCCGCGTTCTTCCTCGTCCTCGGTGTTCTCGTCCTGCTGCTGGTTGGCCTTGGCCAGGAGTTGATCCTCCAGCCCCTCCTCCCGGTGAGGCTTGCCCAACACGTGGTCGCGCTGGGCTTCCATCTCCGAGGCCAGCTTCAGCAGTACCGGAACCGACGGCAGGAACACCGACGCCGTCTCCCCCTTGCGCCGGGAACGCACGAAACGTCCGATGGCCTGCGCGAAGTACAGCGGGGTCGACGCGCTGGTGGCGTAGACGCCCACGCTCAGGCGCGGGACGTCCACGCCCTCGGAGACCATGCGGACCGCGACCATCCACTCGTCAGTGGAGTCGGAGAAGGCGCCGATCCGGCTCGAGGCGGTCGGATCGTCGGACAGGACCACGGTCGGTGCGGTGCCGGTGATCTCGGTGAGCAACGCGGCGTACTCGCGCGCCCGTTCCTGATCGGTGGCGATCACCAGTCCACCCGCGTCCGGCACACCACCGGCGCGGATCTGGCGTAGGCGGGTGTGCGCAGCCTGCAGGACCGCCGGCATCCAGTCACCGTGCGGGTCCAGCGCAACGCGCCAGGCCCGGGACATCTGATCGGCGCTCAGGGGCTCCCCCAGACGCGCGGAGAACTCTTCGCCCGCGTTGGAGCGCCAGCGGGCTTCACCGGAGTAGGCGAGAAAGACCACCGGGCGGACGACTCCGTCGGCCAACGCGTCGGCGTATCCGTAGGAGTGATCGGCCTTCGATCGCTGGTGCCCCTGTCCGTCCGGCTCGTAGGTGACGAACGGGATCGGGCTGTCATCCGAGCGGAACGGTGTCCCGGTCAGGGAGAGTCGACGCTCGGCGTCGTCGAATGCCTCGCGGATGCCGTCACCCCAGCTCTTCGCGTCACCACCGTGGTGGATCTCGTCGAGGATCACCAGTGTGCGGCGTGAGTTGGTGCGCTCGCGATGCTTGAACGGGTGTGCTGCGACCTGTGCGTAGGTCACCACCACACCGTGATATTCCGGCGCCAGGGCGCCGGAGGAGTTGGCATACTCCGGGTCCAGCGCGATGCCGGCGCGAGCCGCGGAGGCCGCCCACTGGTACTTCAGGTGCTCGGTCGGCGCGACGACCGTGATCGTGTCGACCGTCCGGTCGGCCAACAGTTCGTTGGCGACACGCAGCCCGAACGTCGTTTTTCCGGCACCCGGCGTGGCCACGGCGAGGAAATCCTTGGGCCGCGCCATGAGGTACTTGCGCAGTGCGGTCCGCTGCCAGGCGCGCAGCGACGCACCCCCGGCCGTCGGGGTGGTGGGTTCTGCGGTCAATTCCTCGTGGCCCGGGACCGCTCCGGGATCACTCACCAGGCTTCAGCGACTCATAGACGCGCTTGCACTCCGGGCACACCGGAGAGCCTGGCTTGGCGGAGCGGGTGACCGGGAAGACCTCACCGCACAGGGCGATCACATAGGTGCCCATGACCGCGCTCTCGGCGATCTTGCTCTTGTCCACGTAGTGGAAGAACTTGGGGGCGTCGTCGTCCGTCTCCTCGGTCGTGGTGACCTCGGGACGCTCGAGTGTCTTGGTCCGGGTGGTGCTCACCCCCTCATGATGCCGCACCCGGGTGCCACCGCGCCAACGCTCAGGTACCCCTGCCGGAGTACCTTGGGGTCCATGGCTCCCGGCTTCCGACGAAAGCGGTCCGGGGATCGGGATGACACCTCGAGCCCCGTCCTCATCACCGAGGCCCGCCAGTCCTACCAGGAAGAACTGGCGGCGCGGAAGAAGCGTTACTTCCTGCTGATGAGTGTGCGGATCCCGGCGCTTCTTCTCGCCGCGGGATCGCTTTCTATCTGGAACAACCCCTGGATCGCTCTGGCGATCGTCGCCGTGTCCATCCCGATCCCGTGGATCGCCGTGGTCGGCGCAAACGATCGACCGCCGCTGCCCAAGGGCCAGGCACGCACCTATAACGCGGGCCGCCTGCCCGCACCCCGGACCGTCGCCCTCCCTCCGGGCCTGACCGGAAAAACTTCGTCTCAGTCCTCGACCGATCCCGAGCGCGAGGCACCCGTCGACGACATCGACATCGACATCGACTTTGAAACCAATACCGACACCGCCCAGAACGACAACACTGGCTCAGACACAGACACAGACACAGCGGAAGGCAATCCGACCCCGTGACCGGTTCCAGCACTTCCCTCGCGACTCTCGCCTCTGATCTGGCCGCGGCCTTTCGTCGGCATGACTACACCGTGGAGGGGCTCGAGCGCGCGCTCGGCGAGGAGGCCGTCTCCGCCCTGGCCCGCTCGGACGCCGCGGTGGTCCGCCGACATGCTCGCGGCGCCGGAGCGCCCGGTGCGCTGCTGAGGCTGTTCGTCCTCGGCGACGCGCTCCCCCGGTCGGAGGTCGAGTCCCTCCTGCCGGCCACCGATGTTGCCGCCGGTGCAGAAGCCGGCCTGTGGGAACCCGCAGGTGACGACTCGCTGCGCGCGCTGATCGATCTGCGCCCGGTCGACACCGGCCACGGCACCCGCTGGGTGTTCGCGGATGTGGACGGTTCAATGGTCCGCACGCAGACCCGCCCGGACCACGTCCTCGGCGTGGGGCAGGCCACGCTGTCGCTGCTGCGCATCTCGCCCGCCTCCCCGGTGGCGTCGGTCCTGGATCTGGGGACGGGCTGCGGGATCCAGCTGGTCCACAACCTCGCCACCGGCGCCGCGGGGACGGGGACCGACATCACGCCCCGCTGCCTCGAGCTGACCGAGGCGACTTTGGCCATCAACGCGATGGAGGCTGAGCTCCTGCGCGGCCCCTGGTTCGAGCCCGTCGAGGGCCGCCGGTTCGAGCGGATCGTCGCCAATCCGCCGTTCGTGGTGGGTCCGCCGGAGACGGGGCACACCTACCGGGAGTCGGGCTTGTCCCTGGACGGCGCGTCCCGCACGGTCGTGTCCGGCGCACCGGAGCACCTCGCCGAGGGCGGTACCGCGGTGCTGCTGGCCTCCTGGGTCGAGAGTGAGAGCACCGACTGGCGGTCGCATGTGGCCTCGTGGGTTCCGGCCGAGGGCGTGGACGCGTGGTTCCTGCGCCGGGACTCCTCCGATCCGGGCCTGTACGTGTGGACCTGGCTCACCGACGAGGGGATGGATCCGCGCGACGAGTCCACGTGGCGCGCCGCCGACGCCTGGCTGGACCATTTCCGCGACGAGGGCGTGACGGGGATCGGGTTCGGCTACGTCTACCTGCGCCGGATCGACGGTCCGTCGTCGGTGCTGTGCGAGGACCTGACCCATCCGTTCGAGGGCGGTCTCGGCGAGGAGGCGGAGGCCTACTTCGCCCGTACCGAGTGGCTGCGCACCGCCGCCGAGCAGCACGGCGGCGAGGACCTGGCGCTGGATGCGACGGTCTTCACCGTCTCCCCCGATGTCCACCTGCACGTGTCGGAGTCGCTGGCGCCGGGCGGTGTCGACGATCTGCCGTCCGGTCCGTCGACCGTGGTGGTGGAGCGGGTCACCGGCGCGCGGTGGCGGCACGAGATCGACCAGTTCACCGCGACGGTGCTCCGGGGCGCGCGCACGGGGGCTCTGCCGTTGGAGGACCTGGTGATCCTCGCCGCGGCCGCCGCGGGTGTGGATCCGGACGAGCTCGCCGCGCCGATCCGTCGGGTCGTCGTCGACCTGTTCCTGCACGGCTTCCTCGTTCCCGCGGGGGTGCCGGACGTGGTGCCGCCCGGGGTCGACGCGTGAAGGCCGTGGTCTCGCGCGTCACCGAGGCGTCGGTGACGGTCGACGGCACCGTGGTGGGAGCCCTCCCGGGTCCGGGACTGTTGGTCCTGGTGGGAGTATCTGTCGACGACGACGACGCCGACATCGCCACCATGGTGCGCAAAATCTCCGAATTACGGATCCTGCATGACGAGTCGAGTGCTGTTGACGTAGGCGCCCCGGTCCTCGTGGTGAGCCAATTCACGTTGATGGGTGAGACCTCAAAGGGCCGGCGGCCGTCGTGGTCGAAGGCCGCGCGGGGTCCGGTCGCCGAGCCGATGGTGGACTCCGTCGTCCGGGGTCTCCGCGAGCGCGGCCTGCGGGTCGAAACCGGGGTTTTCGGGGCGATGATGCAGGTCCATTCGGTCAATGACGGCCCGTTCACCGTCCTGATCGAGACCCCGAGCTCCCGCTGACCCGCCGATTTTCGGATTTTCGGTACTCGGCGTGACCGAAATCATCTCGCCGGGAACATTCCGGGAACTCCCTCCGTTGTAGGTGTACGTGACCGATTAACGGACACGACCCTGATCCGTCCACCAGCGACCGACCGCCGGCCCCGTTTCCGGGCCAGGCAGGAGGAGGAGACATGACGTCAGCCACCACTCGATCGGATCTTCGGACGGAGGCGGATTCGGAAGGTCAGAGCCCCAGCGCTGACCTGGTTCGTGTCTACCTCAACGGGATCGGTAAGACCGCCCTGCTCAATGCCGAGGACGAGGTGGAGCTGTCGAAGCGCATCGAGGCCGGGCTGTACGCAAAGCATCTGCTCGCCACCAAGAAGCGCCTGGGTCCGGTGAAGAAGGCTGACCTCGCGGTGATCGTCCAGGAAGGTGAGGCCGCGCGGGCGCACCTGCTCGAGGCCAACCTGCGTCTGGTGGTCTCGCTGGCCAAGCGCTACACCGGCCGCGGGATGCCGCTGCTCGATCTGATCCAGGAGGGCAACCTCGGGCTGATTCGCGCGATGGAGAAGTTCGATTACGCCAAGGGCTTCAAGTTCTCCACCTACGCCACCTGGTGGATCCGCCAGGCCATCACGCGCGGTATGGCAGATCAGTCGCGCACAATCCGCCTCCCAGTGCATCTCGTCGAGCAGGTGAACAAGCTCGCGCGCATCAAGCGTGAGCTGCACCAGCAGCTCGGTCGTGAGTCCACGCTCGAGGAGCTCGCGGAGGAGTCGGGCATCCCGGCCCACAAGATCGAGGAACTGCTCGATCACTCGCGTGATCCGGTCAGCCTGGACATGCCGGTCGGTGCGGACGAGGAGGCGCCCCTGGGCGACTTCATCGAGGACGCCGAGGCGATCAGCGCCGAGAACACGGTCGTGACCAACGTCATGCACTCGGATGTCCGGGCGGTCCTGTCCACACTTGATGAGCGGGAGCAGCAGGTCATCACTCTGCGTTTCGGCCTCAATGACGGTCAGCCGCGCACTCTCGATCAGATCGGTAAGCGGTTCGGTCTGTCCCGTGAGCGTGTCCGTCAGATCGAGCGCGAGGTCATGGCCAAGCTCCGCGAGGGGCGCCGCGCCGACAAGCTGCGTTCCTACGCCAGCTGACACCCGCTCGTGCAGAGAACGGCCCCGCTTCCCAGCGGGGCCGTTCCTCATTCTCGGCTCGTCCAGCTCCCCCAGCGCGTCTGCGCTCAGTCCGCGCGTCGAATTTCCTCAACCCACCTGCTCTGTCAGCGCGTCTGATCTGTCAGCGCGTCCGCTCCCAGTGAGCGGAGGCGGCGTGGGCCTTCGTCGCCGCTGTACAACGGCGGGGGTCCGAGCGTCACGCTGGCATAGAGCACAGACAGTCCTTCGGGAGCGACGAGCCCGGGATCCAGTGACAGCCGACGCAACTCCGGGATGTCCTCAGCCAAGCACGACACCCTGCCCATCAGTTCGACTAGCGCCTCCCTGTCCACCGGTGCATCTCCCGCGTACCCGTCCAGGATCGGTGCTGCCCGGGGACGGTCGAGCAACGCGGCCGCCTCTGACGGGGTGATCGGCAGGGTGCTGAAGGCCCGGTCAGCCAACAGGTCCGAGAGAATTCCGGACAGGCCGAACGAGATCAGCGACCCGAAGATCGGATGGTCGGCCACTCGGATGGTCACCGCGACCCCCTTGGTCGCCATCTTCTGCACATGCAGTGATCGCGACCCGGTCGTGGACTGCAGGTAGTCGAAGGCGTGCCGGACCGCAGTCGCATCAGCCAGATCCAACCGCACCCCTGATTGGTCGCTCCGGGTGCGCCACTCCTCACCCATCGCCTTCACCGCGACCGGGTAGCCGAGCTCGTCGGCCGCCATCACCGCCTGCTCAACATCTGTAGCAACGCGGTAGTCGATGATGTCGATGCCATAGCACTCGAGTAGCGCACGGACCTGGCCCTGTGTCAGAGAGAACGCATCGACGCCAGCATTGAGCTGGCACAACGAGTCGACCAGTTCCCGTGCCCGCTTCCGATCGATATCCGCGAACTCGGCGGGCTCCTCGGCGGGCTGATCCAGCCATTCGGCGTAGCGCCGAGCCCTCACGAGCGCTGACACAGCTCGCTCGGGGTACGGGTAGGAGGGAATCGACCCACGTGAGGCGACGCCGGAGTCGTCGGTCACCGTCAGCCCTTCGGGAAGCCCCTCCCCCGCGAGGAACGTACTCACGACGGGTTTCTCACTTCCCGAGGCGGCTGCCTGGATCGCTCCGGCGTACGCATCCGGTTCGGTGGCCACGGGCGGGACGAACACCGTCAGCACCGAGTCCACCTCGTCCCGTGCCAACGAATCCGAGATCGCTGTCCGGAACTCTTCCGGGCTCGCGCCTGCCCCCAGGTCGACCGAGTGGGCGACGGTGAACCCCTGCATGCGGGCCGCGTCGCCGCCGAGACGTGCGACGGCGGACGAGTTCCCGACAATCGCCAGCCTGCCCCCGGCTGGCAGTGGCTGGTAGGCGAGAAGCGTGGCGGTGTCGAACATGTCCGTGATCGAGTCGACCTGGATGAGACCGGAGTCGCGGAACAGGCCGCGGATCGCGTTCGCGGTGAGTCCCTCGACGCCGGACTCGAGATCATCCGATGCGCGCCGCACGACCACTACCGGCTTGTTGCGGGCGATTCGGCGAGCGATCCGGGAGAACTTTCTCGCGTTACCGAAGCTCTCGAGATAGAGGAGCACCACTTCCGTGGCCGAATCGGTGTCCCAGTACTGCATCAGGTCATTGCCGGAGACGTCCGCGCGGTTTCCTGCGGACACGAACGTCGACAATCCGAGCCTGCGTCTGGCCGCTGCGGCCAGAATCGTGATGCCCAGTGCACCGGACTGGCAGAAGAACCCGACCCGCCCGGGTCCCGGGACGAGTTCGGCGAGAGTGGCATTCAGCCGGACATCCGCGGAGCTGTTGATCACGCCGAGCGCGTTCGGACCCACCACCCGCATCCCGTGAGCCCGGGCTTCACTGACCAGGCGTCGTTCCGACACCACACCCGCGCTACCGACGTCGGAGAATCCCGCCGAGATGACGACCAACGTCGACACGCCCTTGGACAGGCAGTCGTCCAGTACCTCTGACATCGATGCGGCAGGCACTGCGACAACAGCCAGGTCCACCGGGTCAGGAATATCCCGGACGCTGGCATAGGCACGCACCGACTGCACGGAGTTGGCGTCCGAGTTGACCGGATACACCGGCCCGGAGAAACCGTTGGCGATGAGGTTGCGCAGCACGGTGTGACCGATCTTGCCCACCTGGTCGGAGGCGCCGATCACGGCCACCGAGCCGGGATTGAGGACCCTGGCGACGCTGCGCGCCTCGGCGGCCGCCTCCCGCGAGTTGCGGACATTCGTCAACGCCTCGGTCGGGTCGATGGCGAACTCGAGGTGCAGGCTCGATCCGTCGAACGACCGGGAGATCTCATAGCCGGCCCGGCGGAAGACCTGGATCATCGACCGATTCTCGGAGAGGACCTCGGCCTCGAAATGGTCGATCCCGCATTCCGCGGCCGCACCGGCGAGGTGCTCGAGGAAGATCGACCCGAGGCCACGTCCCTGGTGCTGGTCCGAGATGGTGAAAGCGACCTCGGCGAACGTGGAGTCCGGTAGCCGCTCATAGATCGCCATACCGATGATCTCGGCACCGAGTTCGGCCACGAACGCCATGCGGTCGCGATAGTCGACGTTGGTCATCCGGTGTAGCTCACGATCAGACAGGACGTCCCGTGAGCCGAAATAGCGCAGATAGCGCGTACGGTCCGACAAGCTCGTATGGAACCGCGAGACCTTCTCCGAGTCTCCCGGCACGATGGGCCGGATGCGAACCGCCCGGCCGTCGGATCCGAGCACATCCGCCGCCCACTCGTGCGGGTACCCCTCCGGGTAGACATCCACTGACGTGTCGGTGGAGGCATGCTCCGGTGGCTCCACCGCTGGTGCCGCAGCGGACTGCGAGGCCGGGGGCGTCGTCACCGGAGTTGTCGTCGTGGTCGGTGTCTCCGGATCACTGGTGGAATCGTCACCGGGATTCGCCATGGGATTCTCCATCGAGGGGGTCGGTCGGTCGGTCAACGGTCATGGTGATGCGGTCGTGAACCGTCGGTCAGTCCCGGGGATCGTCCGGGTCGAGTCCGTGAAGGGGAAACACCGACCGGCGTGTGTCCAGAATCGATTGGTCCAACCTCGCCAGCGACCGATCGATCTCGACTCCACGGTCCGCACCGGTCGGCTCCCACGGCGTGAACTCGGGCAACTCACCGTCGGTCATGGTCTCGGGCACCCGTTCCGGCACCGTCAACTGCCTGGCCATCTCGCGCCACTGCTCGGGAATCACCGTGTCCGGGGCCACCGGCGAACCGAGCACCGCACCGATGAGATGCGTCCAGGACCGTGGCACGACACGGACCAGCTCGTAGCCGCCGCCCCCGATCGCGATGAGACGGCCCTCGCAGATCTCGTCGGCCAACGCGATCACATCGAGGTAGGACTGTCGGTGCCCGTCGACACTGAGCGACAGGTCCGCGAGGGGGTCCTCGCGATGCGAATCGCATCCGGCCTGCAGGACGATGATCTGCGGTTCGAAGGTGCGGAGCAGGCCGGGTACCACGGCGTGGAATCCGCGAAGCCACAGGCTGTCGGTCGCCGCGGGCAGGTAGGCGAGGTTGACGGCAGCGCCCTCGGCCCGGCCGACTCCGATCTCGGAAGCCCAGCCCGTCGACGGCCACAAGGTGGCGGGATGCTGATGCAGCGAGACCGTGAGCACCCGCGGATCCTCATAGAAGGCCGTCTGCACCCCGTCACCGTGGTGAACGTCGATGTCGACATAGGCGATGCGGTCATATCCGTTGTCGAGCAACCAACTGATGGCGACCGCGGCGTCGTTGTACACACAGAAGCCGGCTGCTGCCGCCGGCATCGCATGGTGCATGCCGCCGGCCACCGAGATCGCTTTGTTCGCCACACCGTCGGCGATCGCGCGGGCGGCTGCGAGAGTTCCACCGGCGACCGCCGCGCTGGCCTCGTGCATCGCCGGGAAGGTCGGATTATCGGCCGTTCCCAGTCCGTGACTCATTCCCACGTGCTCACCGGGCGGCAGATCACCCGCCGCCTTGACCGTGTCGATGTAGCGCGACGTGTGGACCCGCAGAAGTTCCTCGTCGGACGCCGTGCCGGGATCGAGCAATTCGACCCCTTCGAGAAGTCCGAGTTCGGTAGCCAACGACATCGTCAGATCTAGCCGCCGCGGACTCATCGGGTGGTCCCTCGAGTGGCGGTATTGCAGCAACGACGGGCTCCACACCACCTTCGCCGCGACTCCGTCCCGGATGCCCGACATGGTCACCGTCCTCCCCATATCGCCGGGTGGTTCCCGGCCCCGCGCCCCCGGGCTCTCCCGAGGAATGCGTCTTCCGCAAATCTACGCGGCACCCGCCACCCAGACCCCGGATTGCGAGGCCTCCACCCCGGTTCGTGCACCGACGGTAGGCTCATTGCGAACACTGCGCGCGGGCGTGTCATGCACGCGCATCAGTACGTACTCTCTCAACCGATTTTCAACTCGGAGGACTGCAGCGTGAAGGACCTGGTGGACACCACCGAGATGTACCTCCGCACTATCTATGAGCTCGAGGAGGAAGGTGTCATCCCGCTGCGTGCGCGCATCGCCGAACGCCTCGAGCAGAGTGGACCGACGGTGAGCCAGACCGTGGCTCGTATGGAGCGGGACGGGCTCGTCCTGGTGGCACCGGACCGGCATCTCCAGCTCACACCGACCGGCCGCGAACTGGCCGTGGATGTGATGCGCAAGCACCGTCTCGCCGAGCGACTGCTGGTCGACGTGATCGGCTTGGAACTGGAGAAGGTCCATGCCGAGGCCTGCCGCTGGGAACACGTGATGAGCGATGACGTCGAGCGGCGTCTCATCGAGGTACTCGATGATCCGCTCACCTCCCCCTACGGCAACCCCATCCCGGGACTCGACCGGATCGGGTACGACGCCACGGTTGGTGAACCGCCGACCTACGTGCGGTTGTCCGAGCTCGAGGCGGACGTGCCGCATCAGGTCCGCATTCAGGCGATCGGGGAAAATGTTCAGATCGACATCGAGCTGATCACGGAGTTCCGGGCCACGGGTGTCGAGCCGCTCAAGACCGTCACCGCCACGCGTCGGGGCCACCTCGTGGAGCTCGATTCCGGGTCGGGACAGACTGTCGAGATCGACGGGGATCACGCCCACGCGATCCAGGTCGAGATCCTGTGAAGCTTCTCGTCACCGGTGGGGCCGGCTACGTCGGCGGCGTCTGTGCGACCGTCCTGCTCGAACGCGGGCACGAGGTCGTGATTCTCGACGATCTGTCGACGGGTAATCGCGACGGGATCCCAGAGGGTGCGACCTTCATCGAGGGCGATGTCGCAACGAAGATCGGGGATGTCCTCGACTCGACTTTCGACGGGGTTCTGCACTTTGCGGCCCGGTCGCTCGTCGGCGAATCGGTGGAGAAGCCGGGCGAGTACTGGCAGGGCAATGTGGTCACCTCGCTCACCCTGCTCGACGCGATGCGGAGCACCGGAGTGGACAATCTGGTTTTCTCCTCCACCGCGGCGACCTACGGCGAGCCGGAGCAGGTTCCCATCACCGAGGACATGCCGACCCGGCCGACCAACACCTACGGAGCTACCAAGCTCGCGATCGACCACGCGATCACCTCGTACGCCAAGGCCCATGGACTCGCGGCCACCAGCCTCCGGTACTTCAACGTGGCCGGCGCATACGGACCTGCTGGCGAGAACCGCGTCGTGGAGACCCACCTCATACCCCTGGTGCTGCAGGTGGCCTTGGGGCATCGCGAGGACATCAAGGTGTTCGGTGACGACTGGCCGACGCCTGACGGCACCTGCGTCAGGGATTACATCCACGTCGCCGACCTGGCCGACGCCCACGTGCTCGCCCTGGAAACAAACTCCGCCGGGGTGCATCGCATCCTCAACCTCGGCAGCGGGGAAGGCTTCTCGGTCCGCGAGGTGATCGACGTCTGTCGTGAGGTCACCGGACATCCGATTCCGGACGTCATCGCGCCACGCCGCGCCGGGGATCCCGCCGTGTTGGTCGCATCGAGTTCCAAAGCCATCGACGAACTGGGCTGGTCGCCCTCCCGGACGGACCTGCGAACGGTCGTCGAAGATGCCTGGGCATTCACCTCCAACCTCGGCGATCGCGCCCACTCGGCTCCTCGCTGAACGCTCAACGCTGAGGGTCTTGCCTTCGCCTTGCCGAATCCGCCGGACGCCCGCCCCACGGGTGTCCGGCGGATTCACCTTCTCACTGGCCTCCGCGTCGCCGCTCGGCCCTCATGCCGCGGCTGAGGCCGCCCACCGGAGACGTTCCGGCGGAAAGCCGGAATCCAAACCATCCTTGAGGGTCTGGGCAAACGTGTTCGCCGGATCAGCCTCAAGCGCCGCATCGAAGGCAGCCCCCGCATGCACACCCGCGCCGTCGAAATACGAGGCGGCACCCAACAGGAGCAACGCCACGGACCGTTCCCTCGCGGGCCGCCGGCGGGCCAGAGCCCACCACAGCATGCGGCGGCCGTCGACCTCCTCCAACAGGTGCGACGCCAACCGCCGATACACCTCGTCACGGACGGACACCGACAGCAGTCCCCTCCCGATGACGGCCAGCTCGTCGTCGTCGATCTCTCCACCCGATTCCAACCGCAGGGCCGCCCTGTCGTGACGGATGACCATCGCCTCGGACGCCGACCGTGACATCACAGAACCGGCGAGCCGATCCCTCGCCCGCCCCGGCGCCCATTCGGCCTCCTCGCACGCATCGGAGTCCCTCTCGAGATACATCTGCACGATCTCGTCCCTTGACGTCGCGACCGTCCGACCCAGAAACGCATTCGCGGCCGCGATGTGGGTGGACGCAGGATCGATCTGCACCCCGCTGCCCATCCCGAGGAGGTCCACCCACAGTGCGCCGCCCTCGAACTCCTCGACACCGTACGCAGCTACGACAGCCGTGCCGGCCAGCTCGAGGAGGTAGACGGCCGCGGCCGCCGCATCGATCGCCTGCCGGGCGGCGAGCGCATCGGACGTACAGTTCTCGCGGACGACGACCACGCTCACACTCTCCACCCCGGCACGAGCACAGAACCGCGCCAGCCCCTTCATCGGCTCCCAGTTGAAACTCCCGCCCGGGATCCCCATCCCGCCTTGGGCGTCAGATGAGGGATCATCCGGATCGTCGAAGTCACGGAAGTCAGCAGACCCACCGAACAGCTCGTCATCGCTGGGGTCTAGGGCTCCGTCGTCCACCAGCCCCGGAACGTCCACCCGCATCACCGGTCCGCGGCCACCGTCAATCATCCGTTCGCACACCATCACCACCGACCCCAGCGGTGGCGGAAACCCGAGCAGGTGCGGAACTGAGGCGATCAATTCCTCCATGGACTTGATCACCACATGTTCGCGCTCGTCCGTGCCCTCCTCGGCGTTCTCGTCCCCGAGTCCTTGCCGTGAATCCATTTGTCGTCCACCCGTTTCTCTCCTCGCGCGGCCCCGCCTCATCAGGTCGAGACGCGGTCCGCAGGTGTCCTCCACCGGCAACAACACTCGGGCATCGACGGGGCCGAAAAGCCCGCACGGCCCCCTCACGCCGCTCCCCTGTGGAGCGCGCCAGAGTTTGCGGGGAATCATCCGAAGCGGCCTGACGTTGACACAAGCGTGTGCATCCGTCCCGAATGGACGACCGCGCGAGCCCCGTCCACGCTCTGACGAGGTGCGGTTGCGAGGTGCGGTAACGAGAGGAGTCGACATGGCCAGGCACAGCGATCTGTACCGACTGATCCAGCCCGTTCCCGATCTGCGGTCCGAGGACGGCCGCGGGCCGGTGCTCGTCCACGGTCTCGAGGGATTTTCTGACGCCGGGCAGGCAATCGAGGGCGTGACCGATCACCTTCGCGACTCCCAGGACGCCCAGTTGATCGTCGAGTTCGATGTCGATCAGCTCATCGACTACCGCTCGCGGCGCCCGCACTTGAAGTATTCCTTCGACCACTTCGCCGGATACGACGAGCCGGCCATCCAGATCCACGCGGTCAAGGACACGAAGGGCACGTCCTACCTGCTGCTGTCCGGACTCGAGCCGGATCTGCGCTGGGACGGCTTCACCGAGTCGGTCGTCGATCTCGCTGGGGCCTTCGGCGTACGCATGTCCATCGGCCTGGGGTCGATACCTCTCGGTGTGCCCCACACTCGCCCCACCAATGCCAGTGCCCATGCCAGCGACGTGGACCTGATCCGTGGCTTCACCGCCTGGCCCGGCGAGTTCTCGGTTCCCGGGAACGTCGGTTCACTGCTCGAGCTGAGAATGTCCGAGCACGGGATCCCGTCCGCCGGATTCACCGTGCACGTGCCGCAGTACCTGTCCCAGACCGCTTACCCGGCGGCAGTGCTCAACCTCGTCGACAGCATCAGCAAGGTCGGCGAACTCGACCTGCCCACCGGGGAGCTGGAGAAGGCCGCCGAGGATTTCACCGCGCAGGTGAACGCCCAGATCTCCCACAATCCCGAGATCCTCACGGCCGTGGAACAGATGGAGAAGCAGTACGACGAGTTCATGGAGGCCCGTATGGGCTCGGACTCGCTCAACCCCGGCGGCAAACCCCTGCCGTCCGGCGACGAGATCGGCGCCGAGTTCGAGCGCTTCCTCGCGCAGCAGTCAGGTGATGGAACCACCGACGAGGAGTAACCCCACCTCGCAGCCGCCCGGTGCCCCGGCATCGGGCGGCTGTCCCATTTCCACCACGCTTGCGCCCACAGGCCGCGGACCCGAACTCGGTCCCGCCCGCGTCGGCGTGCGGTCCACGGACTCCGCGATCACCACATGCCGATAGGCTCGACCACGTGCATCTCCCCGATCTCCTCGCCGACCTCGACGACGTCCCCGCCGATCTCGTGGAGGAAGCCGTCTTCGACGCGTTCGTCGCGTGGGCCGCGGACCGGGGGATCTCGCTGTACCCCGCCCAGGAAGAGGCGGTCCTCGAGATCGCCGCCGACAGCCACGTCATCCTCGCCACCCCGACGGGGTCGGGTAAGTCACTGGTCGCCCTCGGCGCGCATTTCTCCGCAATGGCCCGCGGCGTCAGGAGCTACTACACCGCGCCCATCAAGGCGCTCGTGAGCGAGAAGTTCTTCTCCCTGTGCGAGGTGTTCGGAGCCGAGAACGTCGGCATGGTCACCGGCGACGCCTCGGTCAACGCCGACGCGCCGATCGTCTGCGCCACCGCCGAGATCGTGGCCAACATCGCGCTCCGCGAGGGTGCCTCCGCCGACATCGGCCAGGTGGTGATGGATGAGTTCCACTACTACTCGGAGCCGGATCGGGGCTGGGCATGGCAGGTCCCGCTCATCGAACTCCCCGACACGCAGTTCCTGCTGATGTCCGCGACTCTCGGCGATGTGGAATGGCTTCAGAAGGACCTCGAGGACCGCACCGGCCGGTCCTGCACCCACATCGGCGGTACGCAACGCCCCGTCCCACTGACGTTCGACTACGCCCTGTCCGGCGTGCACGAATCGGTGGAGATCCTGCTGCGGGACGGCAAGGCGCCCGTCTACATCGTCCACTTCACCCAGGCGGCGGCGCTCGAACAGGCTCAGGCGCTGACCTCGCTGGCGGTGGCCGACAAGGAGCGCAAACGCGCGATCGCCGACGAGATCGGGGACTTCCGCTTCACGACGTCCTTCGGCCGAGTGCTGTCCAAGCTGGTGCGCCAGGGCATCGGCGTCCACCACGCGGGCATGCTGCCCAAGTACCGGAGGCTGGTGGAGCGGCTGTCCCAGACCGGATTGCTCAAGGTCATCTGCGGCACCGACACCCTCGGCGTGGGCATCAACGTGCCCATCCGCACGGTCCTGTTCACCGGCCTGACCAAGTTCGACGGGCGGCGCCAGCGGGTGCTCAAGTCACGCGAGTTCCACCAGATCGCCGGGCGGGCCGGTCGCGCCGGCTTCGACACCGAGGGGTTCGTGGTGGTGCTGGCGCCCGAGCATGAGATCGAGAACGCCAAGGCTGCGGCAAAGGCGGCGGCGAACCCCAAGAAGAAGTCCAAGTCGGCGAAGAAGAAGCCGCCGGAGGGCTTCGTCAACTGGTCGCAGTCCACGTTCGACAAGCTCGTGGGTGCGCAACCCGAGCAGCTCACCAGCCGGTTCGAGGTGAGTAACTCGATGCTGCTGAACATCATCTCGCGGCCCGGCAGCTGCTTCGAGCACATGAAGCATCTGCTGCTCTCCTCGCACGAGACCCGGGCCCGTACCCGCCATCACATCCTGCGCTCGATCGAGCTGTTCCGCGGGCTGGAAACCGCCGGCATCGTCGAAAGGCTGAAAGAGGTCGACGACGACGGGCGCCATGTTCGGCTGACCGTCGACCTGCAGCGAGATTTTGCGCTCAACCAGCCTCTGGCGCCGTTCGCCCTCGCCGCGATGGAGGTCCTCGACCCCGACTCCCCCACTCGCGTGCTCGATATCGTGTCGGTGATTGAAGCCGTCCTCGACGACCCCCGCCCCATCCTCTTCGCCCAGCAGCGTGAGGCCCGTGGTGAGGCGATCGCCTCACTCAAGGCCGACGGTGTCGACTATTCCGAGCGGATGGAGCTCACCGAGGACATCACCTGGCCCAAGCCGCTCGACGATCTGCTCGCGGACGCCTACGACGCCTACCGCGCCGGTCATCCGTGGGTGACGGGCATCGAGCCCTCTCCCAAGTCGGTTATCCGGGAGATGGTGGAGCGCGGCATGACCTTCTCCGACCTGATCTCCGCGTACGGCATCGGTCGTTCCGAGGGCGCGGTGCTGCGTTATCTCACCGATGCGTACCGAACCCTGCGCCAGACCGTCCCCGCACACGTGCGGTCCGAGGAGTTCGACGACCTCGTCGAATGGTTGGGTGAACTGGTCCGGCAGGTGGACTCGAGTCTGCTCGACGAGTGGGAACTGCTCACCGATCCGCAGGTGTCCTCCGAACAGGTTGCGGAGCTCGCGTTCGGCGAGAGTTCCGGCACCTCCAGGCCCGTCACCGCGAACCGTCGAGCGTTCCGCGTGATGGTGCGAAACGCCATGTTCCGCCGGGTGGAACTCCTGGCACGTGATGACATCGAACGCCTCGTCGCTCTTGATGACGACGTACCCGATCATCCCGACTGGGACTCCGAGATAGATCCCTACTGGGACGAGTACGACGAGATCGGGACCGGCCCGGCAGCGCGAGGCCCCGAACTGTTCACGGTGACCGAGTCCGGTCCGGGGGTCGACGCCGGAACCTGGCGGGTCCGGCAGGTGCTCGACGACCCCCAGGGCGACCACGGGTGGGCGATCGACGCGGTGGTGGACCTGGCCGCCAGCGACGAGGCCGGTGAAGCCAGGTTCGCCTCCCTCGCGCTACGCGGGTGAGCGCCCGACCAAGGCCGGTTCACGGTAGGTCCCCGAGAGGGCGTGCGGACGGTACGGTGCACTGATCCGCCAAGGCTAAACGGAGCCTTATCCGGAGTCCGGTCCGCGAGTCCGTACGATGTCGGTCGGACACCACACTGAACCCTGGAGGCCTCCTGTGACCCCCCGCATCCTTTATAAGCGGCTCGCGCTCGCCGAGATGGTGACCTGGACCCTGCTGATCCTCGGCATGATCGGCAAGTACGCCTTCGGGCTCGAATGGGCGACGACCGTCGGCGGCAGCATCCACGGTTTCGTGTTCCTCTGCTACGCGGTCACCACCGTCCTCGTCTGGGTCGACAAGCGCTGGTCCTTCGGCACGGGTGTCCTCGGACTGGCGTCCGCGATCATTCCCTATGCCACCTACCCCTTCGAGCGGTCCGTCGAAAAGCGTGGACTGCTCGACGGGCCGTGGCGGCTCGGCAGCGACGAGGAAAGCCCGCGCGGCGTGCACGAGAAGCTCGTGGCGTCCGCCCTGCGTTCGCCCGTTCTGGCGCTCATCGTGACCCTGGTCGTCGTGGCCGTTGTGTTCAGTCTCCTTCTGCTCGCCGGCCCGCCGACCGAGTGGTTCAGTTGAGTTCGGCGGACCTGGGCACTGTCGGCGGCGACATGGCCCGCGAGCCCGGCCGCCGCGAGTTGAACAAGGCCGACAAGCAGCGGCGGATACACAAGGCGGCCAGGGAACTGTTCTGGACCCGCGGTTACGCGTCGGTCACCACCCAGGAGGTGGCCGATCGGGCGGAGGTCGGAACCGGCACGCTGTTTCGCTACGCCCGGTCCAAGGGCGAACTGCTGTGCATGGTCGCCAACGACGATTTCCGGTTGATGGTCGATTCCCTGCCGGACACCGGGGATCCGGTCGAGGACCTCGTCCAATTGTGCGAGCCTCTCGTACGGGCGCTGGAGAACCAGCCCGACAACGTCGCCGCCTACCACCGCGAAACCCTGTTCGGCGAGCCCGGCCCTCACCGTGACGAGGCCCAACGAATCCTGCTGGACCTGCGTGGCCGCATAGCCGAGGTGCTGGCCAGGCACACCGGGGGAGGCGCGGACCCCGCGCACCTCATCGGCCCCGCGCAGACCGTCTTTGACGTCATGTACATGACGATCGTGAGATCCGGGGTGCGCCGGGCGCCGGACTTGGATCATCGCGGCGAACTGCGCGCGCATGTCCGGCGCGTACTCCACGGGGCTCTCGCCGCAGCATCTGAGTCGTCGCCAGAGCCCGGGTCGACGTCGCACTGAATGACCCGACCGGCGTCCCCCGAGTGGACCCGCATCGGCGCGCACGCACAGCCCGTATCGCCCGGATCAGTACCCCGGTGCGACCCACGTCACCCGTGCGGGCCACACTGGCCTCATGAGCAACGCTGAGCACGACGGCACGCGTCCTGTGAAGGACGCCTCCACGGTGATGGTCGTCCGCGATTCGGAAGCCGGACCCGAGGTGTTCGTGGCCCGGCGGGTCAAGGGGATGGCCTTCGCCGGCGGGATGACGGTGTTCCCCGGCGGTGGAGTCGACGCCGCGGATGACGATCCGGATCTGGCGTGGACCGGCCCCGCCCCGCAGTGGTGGGCCGACCGTCTCGGCTGCGAGGAATCCCGGGCCCGCCGTCTCGTGTGTGCCGCCGCACGGGAAACATTCGAGGAGTGCGGGGTCCTCCTCGCCGACCATCTGGACGGCTCGCCCGTGGCCGACGCCGGCCGCTACCACGGTGCCCGCGCCGATCTGGAGGCCCACGAGTTGACCTTCAGTCACTTCCTCTCCACCGAGGAACTCTCCCTGGCGGCCGGACGACTGCGCCCGTTCGACCACTGGATCACGCCCGCGGTGGAACCGCGGCGGTACGACACCCGGTTCTTCCTCGCCGCACTGCCGAACGGCCAGGAACCCGACGATCAGACGACCGAGGTCGACCTGACGATGTGGGCACGACCGACCGACCTGCTCGACGACTTCCGCTCCGGACGGTCAATGCTCCTCCCGCCGACCTGGGTGCAACTCCACAATCTGTCCGCGTTCGACGACGTCGCGTCCGCGCTCGCCGCCGAGCCGGACATCTCCCCCGTCGAACCGGAGATCATCGAGCACCGGGGCGGGCTGCGCGTCGGATTCGACGGCTCTGACGAGTACTGGGCGGACTACCAGAGAGGCCACGCGGCGCCGGAAAGCTGAGCACCCGCCACGGACACCGGCGAACCGCTGACGGCGAGTACGACTCGGTGGTTGACTTCGAGGCATGCCGGAATTCGAGTTCGACGTCGATGCGTCGATCGCCGCTGGGTGGGAACGGTTCGCCGTCCGCCTGGCCGGGTTCCTCCGCGACCTCGTACCCGGCGCGACCTTTGATCTCACCGTGCCGGTTCTCGGCGTCCAGTCGAGTCAGCCGCCGTTCATCCGGTTCACCACCTCCGAACCGGACTCCGACGCGACGCACACCGCGGACCTGCAGGAACGCACACGCCATATCGAGGCCGAGGTGTCCGGAGGCGGCGCAGAAGACCATCCGATCCCGCTCCGCTCCTCTCAACTCGACCAACTCGCCGGACTCGGGTGGGAGGTAACCCACGACCCGGCGGCGGCCACACGCGCCCGGATTCGGCTGCCCGAATTCGAGGCACCACACCTGTCGCATCTGGTCGCCGGAACCATGGAGAGGGTGTTCGGGATCCCCCACCCGGTGTTCCTCCACGACGTGGTTGACGCCGAGCACACGACCACCGCTCCACGCCCACCTTCCGACGAGCCCGGTGGCGGGCCATCGACGCCTCCGGCCGGTAACTCGCCCTCGTTGGCCGATGATCCGGATTTCCATCCGGTCACCATCACCGACCCCGATCAGGCGACCCAGGCGTTGAGCACCGCTCTGTCCGAGGTCTACAACGATCGCGTGGAAGTCGATGACCATGATGTGTTCACGGTGCCGACAGCCTGCGTCGTCGTGTTCGTCCGAGCCCACCGCTCGATGCCGCTGATCGTGTTCCGGAGCCCCCTGGTCCCCGTCGTGGAAGACGCGGCGGCCGCCGAAACCGAGGTGGCGATCCTCAACCGTGATTCGTTGTGGTGCCGGTACGTCTTCGACGGCAAGGCGATCGTGGCCGAGTCAGAATTCGTCGACAGAGTCTTCGTCCCAGTCAATTTCAAGATCAAGCTCGCCGAGATCGTGGCGGAACTGGACGACGTGTACCCGGACCTCGCCCGACGCGTCGCCAGCTCACAATGGCGTGACCTGCACTCTGCCGACGATCCGGGAATCGACGATCAGTAACATGTTGTACTGCCGGGATCGGCCCGGCGCACGACCCGCCCAGGAGCACCCGATGAGACGCGTCGCCCTTGCCGCAGCCCTCATGGCCACGATCGCTGTCTCCGGAGCCTGCTCGTCGTCGGATTCCGACGAGCGTCGCACGCTTCCCGCAACCGCGAACGCCGACACCGGGCCGGTGCCCACCTCCCAGCAGTTCGACCGGCCCTTCCCCGTCGCCGGCGATGACTGGGATGCCACCGTGACTCTGTCCAACCTCCGCATCGTTCCGACAAGTGCCTATGCGGACACCGTGTTCGCCGTGGACGTCAGAGCCGTGCAGTCCGCCGGGCAGCCCGAGATCGGGCCCGCCTCCCTCTCCGCCTACTCACCCACAGGGGTCGAGTACGAGCTGATCGAGAACCCCGCGGGCATCGTCAACGATCCTCTGGTCCCCTCGGTGATGACGATGCCCGGCGAACAGATCCAGGGGATGGTGGCGTGGAAGATGGCCGGCGGTGACCGCATCGGCCGCCTCGAGGTCGCCTCTCCGCGCACGCTGGCCTCGATCACCGTCACGCTCCAGCCAGCGGATCCGTCGGCTCAGACCGCCGACGCTTCGGCCTCCTAGTCCTCTCGGGGATCCGTCCCCTCCAGGTACACCCAGCGTCCGCCTCGGCGCCGGAACTCGGACCGCTCTCTCATGCTCTCGACGCCGTCCGGGCCGGAGAATCGCGCCTCGAATTCAACGACGCCGTCGTCGTCGTCCTCTTCTCCCGCGACCACCTCGAGCACGGACAGGCCCAGCCACGTCACCCCGCCGGTCTCCACATTTTTCGGGCGGTAACGGGGGTGCCACGTCCGCCAGAGGTGGTCAGGGTGCCCCGTCGCGAACGCCGTGTAGCGCGAGCGCATGAGCTGCTCCGCGGTACGGGCGGGGACCCCGTCCTCAACCAGGGGACCACAGCACGCGCTGTACTCCCCGCCACCACACGGACACGCGGGCATCGACGTTCTCCATTCGCTTCGGACCAGGACAGGCTACCTCCGGCCCTCCCCCGTTCATGCCCACGCCACCGCCCACCTGCTGCTGCCGGGGACTATCCTGGTCGGTGTCATGGCATCCCTCTCCTCGCTGCGTGCGCTCGCCCGCCGAACCACCGACCCCGATCTCGCGCCGCTCAAGGTCCGGTCGTGCCGGGACCTGTGCAACTGGAACAAGACCCCCGTCGAGCGGCGGGGCGAGCCGCTGTTCGCCTGCCGCGGCTGCGGCTCCCAATGGGTACCGAGCGAACACTGGACGCCACGCGAGGCCAGCGGACATATCCCGCCGGAGGTTCTGACACTCCTTCGCGCCGAAGACTGATCACCCCTCCGGCGACTCCCGCGATGGGGATCTATTAGCACTGCTCTCACCTCAGCGGGAACGGGGGCGGGACCTGGCATTCTCGGCAACTGCACCGGTTCGCCGCTATAGGCTCCGTCCATGCCCTCAGCGACTCTCCCGCTCACCTCGGCCGCCAGTGCAGGGACCGTCGACGCGATACTGCGCCGTTCGGCCTCCCGGCACCCCGGCCGAACCGCCCTCACCTTCGGCGACCGCCGCTGGACCTATTCCGAGCTCGACGCCGCTGTCGATCGAGTTGCCGCGGATCTGGCCGGCCGAGGCCTTGAGGCAGGAGCCCGCGTCGCCGCCTACGGAATCAACTCCGATGCCTACCTCATCGCGTTCCTGGCGGTCTCCCGTGCGGGCCTGACCCACGTCCCCGTCAACTACGCACTGACCGGCGGCGAGCTCGAGTACCTGCTCACTGATTCGGGTGCATCGGTCGTGCTGGTCGACCCGGCGCAGGCGGCGACGCTCGATTCCGTTCTCGGCGGGATGCCCGGCCTCACCGCACTCCCTCTCCAGCCCGCGGCAGGCGAGTCCACCGGTGGCACAGTCCTCGGCACCGCGCTGTCGTCCGAGGCCACCGGGCGGTTCGACTCCCCCGCCTCCGGCACCAGCCTGGCCCAGCTCCTCTACACCTCGGGCACCACGTCCCGCCCCAAGGGCGCAATGATGACCCACTCCGCCCTCGTCCACGAGTACATCAGTTGCATCCTCGCGCTCGACTTCGATATCGACGACGAGCCCCTGGTCGCGATGCCGCTGTACCACTCGGCGGCAATGCATGTCTTCGCCCTGCCGTACCTGTCCCTCGGCGCCACGGTGCACCTGATGGCCGCCCCCGACATCCCGGAGATCCTCCGCCGTATCGAGGCGGACAAGATCCGGTCCCTCTTCCTGGCCCCCACGGTATGGGTCCCGCTCGCCTCGCATCCCGATCTCGAGACCCGCGACCTATCCAGCCTTACGAAGGCCCAGTACGGTGCCTCGATCATGCCGGTCACCGTGCTCCAGCGGCTCCGGTCCAAGTACCCTGACCTCGGCTTCTACAACTGCTTCGGCCAATCCGAGATCGCGCCGCTCGCCGCCGTTCTCCGCCCCGAAGACCACGACGCCCGTCCCGCCAGCGCCGGGCGCCCGGTGTTCTTCGTCGAGGCGCGCGTGGTCGACGACAACGGCGCGGACGTCGCCGACGGCGAGCGCGGCGAGGTCGTCTACCGCTCACCTCAGCTGTGCAGCGGCTACTGGAACAAGCCCGAAGCGACCGAGGAGGCGTTCCGAGATGGATGGTTCCATTCCGGCGACCTCGTGGTCCGGGATTCAGAGGGCTTCCTCGAGGTCGTGGACCGCATCAAGGACGTCATCAATACCGGCGGCGTCCTGGTGGCCTCTCGCGAAGTCGAGGACGCCGTCTACCAGGACACCCGGGTCGCCGAGGTCGCGGTAATCGGCACCCCCGACCCGAAGTGGATCGAGGCGGTCACGGCTGTCGTGGTGCTCAAGGACAACCAGGACGTCACCGAGGCCGAGATCATTGACGGCACCCGCGCGCATCTCGCGCCCTTCAAGGTCCCCAAGCACGTCGTGTTTGTCGATGAGCTTCCCCGAAACCAGTCCGGCAAACTCCTCAAGCGCGAACTCCGGCAGTCCTGACTCCAGAGCGAGGTGACTGATCCGATCAACTGTCGATCGGATCAGTCACGGCATATCAGCACCAGCGCCGGCAACGACGCCGACGTCACCGCACGCGCGCCAATACTTCGGCAGCGACAAGCTCCGGATTCTCTTCCGGAATCCAATGCCCACCACCGGACACCGGCACGAATCGGTAGTCGCCGGTCATGCGCTCGGCTGTGGCCTCGGCGCCACTTCGCGCGATCGCCATATCCTGATCGCCCCAGATGAACGTCGTCGGAACAGACACATCCGGCAACTCGTAGCTCCGCATCGCCCGGTACCAGTTCAGCGCTCCTGTCAGTCCGTCGCGGGTCCCCACCACGTCCATGTGCTGCGTCACCAGGTCCTCCGGCACGGCATCGGTGAACATGGCTCGAAGGCGCCGTGCGCCATCGGCGAGAAGGACGTCCTCTGCCTTCCCGGGCTCGCGGAAGAGCGTGAAATACGCGGACCGTTCCTGCTGGTCTGGATCGGTACCGATTGCCTCGGCGAATGCCCCGAGGTGCGGCACCGATATCGCGACGAGCGAGGTGAGACGGTTCGGTTGATGGCCGGCGAGCCACCACGCCACACAGGCGCCCCAATCGTGCCCGACCAGGTGAAAGGCACCGAGCTGCAGGTCTTCGGCCACCGCCAGAACATCCTCGGCCAGGAGCTCGATCGAGTAGTCCTCCACGGCCGTGGGCCTCGCCCCCGGCGAATAACCCCGCTGGAGTGGCGCCACGACCCGGACACCGTTGCGGGCGAGGATCTCCGCGACGGGCCGCCACTCGTTCGCTGACTCGGGGAACCCGTGCAGAGCAAGCACCGTCGGCACGGGTTCATCACCCATGCCGGTCCCGTCCGCATCCCACACGAGTACTTCTAGTCGGCCAGCCTGGACATCGACGGACAATTCGCGGGGGCTCATGCCCGGACCCTAATGCCTCCACGGGCTCGCCATACCCGACTTCGTGCGGCCAGCCGGGTTGCCCCCTGACCGGCCGGCCGCCCCGGCCGACTACTGACCGGGCCTGTCGCGGGGCGTCCGAACGGCGGCGCCCGCCCCGACGGTGCCCGACCTCCTGTGATGCCAATCCCGGACGAGCCACATCTCCACCACGAGCGGATCGACTCCACACTCATGGGCCCACGCCTGGACCAGTTCCAGGTATCGCTGGAAACGGCGCGGGGTGAGGCGGGAAGCCGAGTCGACCTCGGTCCAGCCGGCGTGGATCAACGTCCCGATTCCCGCCGAATCGACCGGAACGATGCGCTGCTCAGACCAGGCCATCGCCAACGACGACAGATACAGCGAGGCCAGCGGGTAGCCCAGGTCGGGCACTCCGCGTCCGGCACGACCCGCCGGGGCGCCGTGCCGGAGCAGGTTCATCGCCTCCCCGGGCGCGTCCAGCCAGTCGACGACGTCATGGAGAACGAGGGGGTAGCCGTGAGAAGAGACCGACCGCCAGCCGGATCTGTCCCGGTCCGGCACCCGGAAATCCGGCACCCCACGCCGGATGCCTGACCGTGTGGGGTGGGAGGACAGCCACGCCGCGCACATGTACAGCGCGACCACCGCCTCCTCCAGGCTGCCCCGCGCCCGACGACCGGCTGCCCACAGGTCACTGCGCCGCAGGTAGCCGGTTCCGGTCTCGACCCGGCCACCGTCTGGTCCGCCACCAACCAGTCGGAGGTCGATCCCCTTCTCCGCGAGGCGGAGATTCCAGAGATCCAGATCGATCTTCACGTACTCGTCAGCTACCAGCACCGCCGGCGGCTGCGCCCTGCACCAGTCGGCGCAGGCCGCGGGAAGCGGTGGAACGTGGCCTGGTCCTGTCGTGGTCATACCCGCACAGTGTCATGCGGGTACGACACGATCGGACCGACGAGCCACTCAGTCCTCCGCGAACGCCTCCAACGGAGGGCACGAGCAGACCAGGTTGCGGTCACCGTAGGCGCCGTCGATCCGGCGGACCGCGGGCCACACCTTCGGCCGCCACGACGAACCCAGCGGGTAGCCGGCGACACTGCGCGGGTACGGGTGAGTCCACTCATCCGCAGAGACGCTCTCCGCGGTGTGCGGGGCACCCCTCAGCGGGTTGTCCTCGACCGGCCACTCCCCGTCCGCGACACGATCGATCTCGGCGCGGATCGCCGCCATGGCATCACAGAATGCGTCGAGCTCGGCCAGGTCCTCACTCTCGGTGGGCTCGACCATGAGGGTGTTGGGGACCGGGAAGCTCATGGTCGGCGCATGGAAGCCGTAGTCGGCGAGCCGCTTGGCCACATCGTCGATCGAGATGCCCACCGAATCGATGAGCGGGCGGATGTCGAGGATGCACTCGTGGGCGACCCAGCCGCCGTCACCGGAGTACAGGACCGGGAAGTGTTCGCCGATACGGCGGGCGAGGTAGTTGGCACTCGCGATGGCGGTGAGCGTGGCACGGCGTAGGCCGTCCGCACCCATCATCCGGATGTAAGCCCAGGTGATGGGCAGGATCGACGCTGAACCGAACGGTGCCGCGGACACCACGCCACCGGAACCCAGTCCTTCCACGTGCGGGTGCCCGGGCAGGAACTCACGCAGGTGCTCGGCGACAGCCACCGGCCCGACACCAGGACCGCCGCCACCGTGCGGAATGCAGAACGTCTTGTGCAGGTTGAGGTGGCTGACGTCGCCACCGAACCGACCGGGACGCGCGACGCCCACCAGAGCGTTGAGGTTCGCGCCGTCGATGTAGACCTGGCCACCGGCATCGTGGACGATCGCGCAGATCTCCTCGATGTCGTGCTCATACACACCATGTGTGGACGGGTAGGTGATCATGATCGCCGCCAGCTCGTCGGCGTGCTTATCGACCTTGGCCTTGAGATCCTCGACGTCGACGTCGCCGTTCTCACGGCACGCCACCACGACGACCTTCATGCCCGCCATGACCGCGGAGGCCGCATTGGTGCCGTGAGCAGAGGACGGGATGATGCACACCGTGCGGGAATCGTCGCCACGTGAGCGGTGGTAGGCGCTGATCGCGAGCAGTCCCGCGTACTCGCCCTGGCTCCCCGCGTTCGGCTGGAGACTGACCGCCGCGTAACCGGTGATGTCGACGAGCCACTGCTCGACATCGGACACCAGCTGGCGGATCCCCTCGTTCTGATCTGCGGGGGCGAACGGGTGGAGCTTGCTGAACTCCGGCCACGTGATGGGTTCCATCTCGGTGGTCGCGTTGAGCTTCATCGTGCAGGAGCCGAGCGGGATCATCGTTCGATCCAGCGCCATGTCCTTGTCCGACAACGCCCGCAGATACCGCAGCATCGCCGTCTCAGTGCGGTAGCGCACGAACGCCTCGTGCTCCAGGAACGCACTCGTGCGATCTCCGTATGCCGGATCGACGAGGACCTCAAGGCCGGCCGTATCCGCCACGTCCTCGACGCGGCCACCGAAGGCCTCGAGGACGAGTGCGACGTGATCCCCGGTGGTGGCCTCGTCACAGGAAATGGAGACGTTGTCGTCGTCGACCTTCCACAGGTTGACCCCGCGCTCGGCCGCGGCGGCGAGCACCTCGTCGGCGCGGCCCGGTACGCGCGCCAGGACGGTGTCGAAGAACTCATCGTGCACGACCTCGACACCCGCCATGACGAGCCCGTCCGCGAGCACCGCGGCGTGGGCGTGGACACGTCGCGCGATGGCCGTCAGGCCCTCCGCACCGTGGTACGAGGCGTACATCGCGGCGAGCACCGCGAGCAGTACCTGGGCGGTACAGATGTTGGAGGTGGCCTTGTCACGGCGGATGTGCTGCTCACGGGTCTGCAACGCCAGACGGTAGGCGACACGACCGTCAGCGTCGGTGGACACACCCACCAGACGTCCCGGCAGGTTGCGGGCGTGCGCGGTGCGGCAGGCCAGGAAGCCGGCGTGCGGACCGCCGAAGCCCATCGGCACGCCGAAGCGCTGGGTGGTGCCGAAGCACGCATCCGCGCCCTTCTCGCCGGCCGGGGTGAGCACCGTCGCCGACAGCAGGTCGACGCCGGCGGCCACCATCACGCCGCGCTCGTGGCACTCCTCGATGAGCTTGGCGACATCCGCGACCCGACCCGACGCCCCCGGCGTCTGGACGAGAGCGCCGAAGAACTCGCCCTCCGGCAGGCCCCCGTCAATGAGGTTGGCGGTGACGATCTCGATCCCGAGCGGCTCCGCACGCGTGGCCAGGATCGCCGCGGTCTGGGGGAAGATGTCGACGTCGACGGCAAAGCGGGGGCTCTTGGACTTTCGGTTGGACCGACGCAGCATGGTCATGGCCTCGGCCGCGGCGGTGCCCTCGTCCAGCATGGAGGCGTTGGCCAGGTCCATACCCGTCAGATCGGACACCATGGTCTGGAAGTTCAGCAGGGCCTCCAGGCGCCCCTGGCTGATCTCCGGCTGGTACGGGGTGTAGCCCGTGTACCAGGCGGGGCTCTCGATGATGTTCCGGATCAGCACCGGCGGCGTAAGCGTGTCGTAGTAGCCCTGCCCGATCATCGACACGGCGACCGTGTTCCGATCAGCCAGAGCCCGCAGTGCGGCGAGCGTATCCGCCTCCGACAGTGGTTCGGGAAGCGCGTCGATACCGGCGGCACGGCCATCGGACCCGACCTCGTCCACGATGACCGACGGGAATGCCCGCTCTGCGAGTTCATCCAGCGACGACACCCCGATGGTGTCCAGGATGCGGTCAAGCCCATCAGCGTCGGGCCCCAGATGGCGGGCGACGAACTCGCCTCCGGTCCGGGCGGTGTGCGGGGTCGTCGTCACAGGTGCTCCTCCAAGGGCGGGGCCACCCCGATGGGCGGCCGGCGGGCCGGTGCTACCCTCTCCGCTCTGTCCCCTGCCGGTCCGCGCCGGCGCCTGAGAGATTCACCGGGCCCATGTCAGGGCCGGGCTTTCCCCGTGGGCGGGTGGTCGATTCCACCGCTCTCCAGAGGCGTTCGCCGACTACACGGTCCGGGTGCCTGAGAGATTCTCGGAGAGGAGTTGCTCCTTCGGCGCCCGCGGCTGGTTACCGCGGAACTCTCCCGTGAGTCGCGTGAACGCGTGACCGAGTCTAGACGACGTCTCCGCCTTAGCCCGTACGGCGCGAGGCGCGAGCACGGCGACGCGCCGCGAGCTCGTCCTCGACCGGGGCGACGACATCCTCCTCGATGACCGTCTCCGCGGGGAACTCCGAGATCGATCCGGCCAGCTCACGCATCGCCCCACCGATCCCGATCCCGAACACGCCCTGACCACCCTGCAGGAGGTCGAACACCTCCTCCTTGGAGGTGCACTCGAACACGGTGCGGCCATCCGAGAACAGGGTGATCGTCGCCAAGTCCTGAACGCCGCGGGAACGGATCTGATCCACGGCCTTGCGGATGTTCTGCAGGGAGATGCCGGTGTCGAGCAGCTGCTTGACAATCTTGAGGACGAGTATGTCCTTGAACGAGTACAGGCGCTGGCTTCCGGAGCCCGCGGCGTTGCGGATCGACGGCACGACCAGGTCTGTGCGGGCCCAGTAGTCGAGCTGCCGGTAGGTGATGCCGGCGATCTGGCACGCGATCGGCACACGGTAACCACTGGTACCGTCCGGGATCCCGTCATCCGGGAACAGTCCGGGCTGCACCTCGTCGAACGTGGCCTGGGTGGCCTCGGTCGCATCACCAAAGAGGCTCTCCGTATCGGTCACGACGGTCGGCTCCGGAATCCGGGGGTGATCGGCCACGTTTGCTCCCTCAAGCTGCGGGTGCAGCCACAATTGTGGCCGCACGGTACCGGGCCTGTCAGCCCGAATCCTGGACGCGTGAACACCATCGGTGTAGTTCACTGAGGGCAACGCTATGCCTGCACCGCCCGCCGATCAATAGGACACGCGGTAAACCTCAACCTCAAGTTGAACTTTAGACTCTTAATCTGCCTGCGAAAAGGTAGCCAAGTGACGCAAGTGACTAATAAACCAGCAGGTCACGCACCTCAGGAGGGGGACTCTCCGGGACGCTCTTCCGGACCTCCGCCGCCGAGAAAATCATCAGGACTCACCTGATCCAGGAACTCGCGGAAGGCCTCGACCTCTTCCTCACCCTGCTCGACGAGTGAGATCCCGACCTCGTCGAGCACCTCCTTGCTCACCAACACGGGCGACGAGGTCCGCAGTGCCACCGCCACCGCATCGGACGGCCGGGCCGAGACCCTCGTCGAACCGAACACGAGCTCCGCGATGAAGGTGCCCTCGGACACCCCGACAATCTCGACCTGCTTCAGCTGCTGCGAGAAAGTCTCCAGGAGAGTCGCCACCAGGTCATGTGTGAGCGGCCGACTTGGCTGGACGCCCTGCTGCTGGAGGCTGATCGCAGCGGCTTCGGCCGCGCCGATCCAGATCGGCACGTAACGCCCGCCCTCCTTCTCGTGAAGGATCAGGACGGGCGCGTACTCGGGCTCCTCGAAGCGGATCCCGACCACGTCGACCTCATGCATGTTGCTCTCCATGTTCTCCGCCTCTCGACTTCTCCAGCGTATCCCTCACGGACCCCCGCGCGAGCAGGCGCCGCCGCAGCGGATACCCCCTACCGTCAGGAGTCGAGTGCGTGCCGGACCGCTACGGTCACCAGCGTCGAGTGCAGTGCGACCGACAACGCCGCGATCTCCCTTGCCAGCTCGGCAGCACGATCCCTCGCGTCTGCATCCCCTTGTCGCGCGACCGGCCCCGCAATCTGGGCGATGAGTCCGGTCTGTCGGTCGGCTGCGGTCCGGAAGCCCCGCAGATGACGCACGTCCACGCCGTGGACGGCCAGATCATGGGCGGTACGCGCGATCAACACGGCCTCGGGGTCAAAGAAACCACCAAGGCCGGTGGCGATGAGCCCGGCATCGATGAGAGAGTCGACCAGGTCCGCGTCGACCCCCGATTGGTCGATGACGTTCTCTCGGGTCAGGCGCCTGAGGGTATCGGTACGGAAATCATCCGGCTCCGAGCCCGGAACGCCCTCCGCCCCCGGCCGGGGCCGAAGAGCCGTGGTCGACCCATCGGCAATCGCCGCGTCGAGAGCGTCCAGTTCCTCTCGAATCACCTTGAGAGGCAGGTAACGGTCTCGCTGTGCGGTGAGGACGTACCTCAGTCGTTCCCGGTCCTCGGCACTGAACCGTCGGTACCCGCTCGGCGTGCGTTGGGGCGTGACCAGTCCCTCGTTCTCGAGGAACCGAACCTTGGACACCGTCAGGTCCGGGAACTCCGGAGTCAGAAGTGCGATGACACCGCCGATGGAGAGAAACTCCTCCTTGCCGGCGCCGTGGCCAGCTGCGGTCACTGCCCGGGCGTACCCGTCAGGAACACGAGGCGGAACTTACCGATCTGCACCTCGTCGCCATTGGCGAGAGACGCGGAGTCAACGGGCTCCCGGTTGACGTACGTGCCGTTCAGCGACCCCACGTCAACAACCGTGAAGCTGCCGCCTTCACTGCGGAACTCCGCATGGCGGCGACTGACGGTCACGTCATCCAGGAAGATGTCACTGTCCGGGTGACGACCGGCCGACGTCGTGGCCTGGTCCAGCAGGAAACGGGAGCCGGCATTGGGGCCACGCTTGACCACCAGAAGCGCCTGCCCTTCGGGAAGTCCCTCGATACCGGTGACAGACGAATCCGACTGGGCCGCCTGCTGATCGGTCTCGTTGAGGAGCTCGGCGCGGAACACGGAGGTGGTCTCGGCGGTCGCCTCGGGCATGTTCTTGTTCTCGGTCACGTTCGTCTCTCCTCGTCTGAGCCCGGGCGTAGGGCTCACGGTGCGCTCATCGTTAATTCTAGGCCGGACTGCCCGTCCGCGTGGCCGGGGGCGTGCTGAGAGGTCCGCCAATCACTCCGTGATCGCGGCGTACCCGTCCGAATCCAGGGTCTGCTGGAGCTGTGCCTCCAGGTCATCGACATCCGCGATCTCCAGGACGATGATCCATCCCTCGCCGTACGGATCGGAGTTGACCAGCTCGGGCGACGTCTCGAGGGCGGTGTTGACCTCAACGACCTTGCCGGTGAGCGGCGCGTACAGGTCGGACACGCTCTTCGGTGACTCAACCTCACCGAAGGGCTCACCCGCCTCCGTCTCGCCACCGACCTCCGGGAGCTGAACAAAGACGATGTCTCCGAGCTTGGACTGCGCGTACTCGGTGATGCCGATACGCACTCGGGTGTCCGACACCCGCTCCACCCACTCGTGCTCATCGGTGTACCGGAGCTGGTCGGGGATGTTCTGGTCGCTCACTGACGTGCCCTTCTCGAGTGGATCGCTACAAATTCCATCTGGCGACATTACACACTGTCAGACGACTCCACATCAGCCGATCGCTTGCCTTTAGGGGGAACCGCCATGGCGATTCTGCGTGCCTGCCAGAGATATATGCCGCCGCTCCATGCGTAGAGGCCCACGCCCCAGTACAGGCACGCCTCCCCGACCACCTTGAGGCCTTCGGCACCGATCAGACCGGCATGGCCTGCGAGCAACAGCGGGAGCGACCAGAACAGCGCAAACGTGGCCGCCTTGCCCAGATAGGTCACCTCGGGTTCGAGATCGCGTCGGCGGTACACCGGGACGGTCGCCACGAGCAGTGCGTCTCGCGCGAGCAAGACCACCACTACCCATACCGGGATGTAGCCGGCGAGGACGAACGCGACGGGGACGACGGCGACGAGGATCCGATCCGCGATCGGGTCCAGTCTCTCGCCCCACGTCGAGCGCATGTTCCACAAGCGGGCAATCTTGCCGTCAAGCCAGTCAGAAACCACCAGGACAGCGAGAATCCACAACGCCAGAGTGGGCGCATCCCAGGCCAGGATTGCGACGACCAGGACGGGAATCAGCGCGATTCGTCCTAGCGAAATGGCATTGGGCAGGGTCCAGAAGCGATCGCTCACACCCGGGTCGCGCTGCGGGCTCTCCTCACCGAGGCCCGGTGGCACGGCCGCCGAGAGATGACCTCCACGCGGTGTGGGGATCTTGGCACCGAGGACCTTCCCCTCACCGGTCCGCCATTCACGCAGATCTGTTTCTCGCTTACCCTCGCGTGCCGCGTTCATCGGAAGGTGGACATCATCCCGGAGAAGACACTGCCGCCGGCCGCCATCGGGTTGTCATGCACCATGTACGTCCACGTCGAGGTCGGCCGGGCCATATCGTTCGCCTCGAGATCCACGCCGTTGTCCGTGAACTCGATCTCGGCGAACGTCTTCTCCGCCTCGGTGACGGCGTCGGAGGCCAGGTCCCGGAAGTGATCGATCGCGATCCGATGGAACTCGTCCAGCGGGTTCTCTCTACCGAGCGCGCGGAGGTGGATCGACTCACGAACGTCGTTCATCGCCTCCAGGTGCTCGGCCCATCCCTTGTCCAGATGCCAGAGCATGATCTCCCGGCAGCCCTGGACGACGACCGCTTCCCCGTGCGCCTCCACCAGCTCCGCGCTACGTTCCGGATTCTGTTCGGTCAGTTCCTCGAACGCCTTCTCCGTCAGCAGTAGAGCCGATCGGCGTTCGGCAAGGATGTCGCGCTGTTCGGCGAGGAGCCTGCTGTAGCGCCAGGTATTGGAGTGGATCTCCAGCATCTGTCCCTCTGTGACGCGTTGTGCATGATCGACGGCGTCGCGACCGCGGTTACCTTTGAGCAGCCCGGACATCCGATCATGCGCTGTCGGTAGCTTCTCCTCTTCCAGGGCAGAGGTGACAACCGGGTCGTCCATCGCCGCGAAGAACACCGAGCTGCCGGGGTCACCCTGTCGGCCAGCGCGTCCACGGAGTTGGTTGTCGAGCCGCTCGGTTCGGTGCCGACCGGTTCCGACGACGTGCAGTCCCCCGAGTTCCACCACGGCATCGCGGCGGCTCTCATCTGATCCACCCAACCTGATGTCGGTACCCCGGCCGGCCATCTGCGTGGACACCGTGACGTTGCCGATGTCGCCGGCCTCCGCGATGATCGCGGCCTCTTCCTCGTCGTTCTTGGCGTTGAGCACCGCGCAGTCGACGTCCTTTTCCGCGAGCCGTGCTGCCAACTCCTCGGACTCGGCGACGTCATGGGTGCCCACGAGCACCGGCTGCCCGGTCTCGTGGACCGAGGCGATGTGCTCGACCAGCGCACGGGTCTTGCTGTCATTGTCGATGTAGGTCCGGTCGGCCTCATCAAAACGGATGTTGGGCCGATTCGGCTCGATCTGTGACACGCCGAGCGAGTAGAACTCGCGCAACTG
>DGYFD06202__coassemble_325_pt1 | contig 22921 bp, 23 predicted proteins | sample DGYFD06202__metabat2_low_PE_009 | metagenome-assembled genome bin DGYFD06202
CCAGCGCCGGTCCGGCCTCCTCCTCGGCGGCGAATCCTGCCCGGGCCTGTTCGCCTGAGCGTTCGGTGAAACTCACGGTGAACGGGACGGCCCCGCCCTCGGAGGCCAACTCGCCGGTAAGAGTGACAGCGCCGCCGGTCGCCTGCACGCCGGTCACGCGCTGCGTGGTGGACTGCTCCGAGTGGGCCACATCCGCCCAGAAGTAGCCCCGGTTCTCCTCCCAGCCCACCTGGCCGGTGCCGGCCGTGAGGAACGCGGTGCCGGGGGCGTTGGACCAGACGGGCTGCCCGTCCTCGAGAACCGAGACGGAATCGTCGGTGACCACCACCGTGTGGCCGCCGACCACGTGCTCGCCGACCGCCTCCGGTTCAATGACGAGCGCGTGGGGCGACATCACCGCGAGGTGGTCGCTCGGCACTCCCAACATGTCGACACTCGCGGTGCCGCCCATGGCGAGCGAGCCCGTCACGGCCGCACCGACGGCGCCCAGCGCCCACTGACGAATTGTGTCTCCGATCACAGCACCGCACTCTAGTGGCCGGGTAAGACAAAAGATAATCGTTTGTTAGCCTGGCAAACTCTCGGCGTCTCCGGTGCTGCGCTTGTCAGTCCGCCGGGGGCGCGGCCAGGACCGAGGTGATGAGTCGACGTGCCCGTTCGCCGCTGGCCGTGGGAAGCAGCGGATAGTCGTGCAGGCCGCCGGGCTGCTCGTGGTACTCCACCTCGACACCCGCCTCCTCGAGCTTCGAGGCGAGAAGGCTCGCATCGGGGTTGAGGATGTCGCGGGTTCCGCTGAGGATCACGACGGGCCCCAGGCCTGCGAGGCCACCGAAGAGGGGGCTCACCAGGGGGTTGGTAAGTTCCAGGTCCCCGCGCCACACGCTTGACAGGTAGTGGCCGCCGGGCACCGCGAGCCACGGATCGTCCGGCTGTACTTCCGGGATGCGGGGGTTGGACCATGTCAGGTCCGCCGCCGGGGAGATGAGAACGGTCCGACTCAGCGTGACGCCGTGGCTGTCGCGCAAGACCTGTGCGGCGGACAGGCTGATCTGGCCCCCTGCCGAGTCACCGGCCAGCCGGACGTCCCCGTATCTCTCGCGGGACTCCAGGACGATGTCGACGATCTCGGCCACCACGGTCGCGGCGGTACCGACCGGGATGAGTGGATAGATCGGGACGACGACGGTGGTGCGCGACTCGATGGCGATCTGGGCGATCAGCTTCCAGTGCTGACGCACGATCTCGTTCACCCAGCCGCCTCCGTGGACGAAGACCACGCAACCCGACGGCCTCGCCCCGGACGGCACGACCGTGTAAACCGGCCATCCCTCACGCACGGTCATCGAGACCTCGACACCGCGCAGTCTCGCGGGCGGGCCGAAGGGGCGCGGCTGACGCGCGACCTTCTCCGCGTGCGCCTTCGCCGCCTCCTGCGTGAGGAAGACCTTGTTGCGGCCCGTCACACGGACGAGCCACGGGATGAGATTCTCGGGGACCTTCACCGGACCGTGCGCCTCGAGAAGATCGGGCCCATGCCGTCGATCATGCCGTTCAGGACCGTGAGTCCTGTCCCTGCTGGCTCGTCACCGTGGTCAGCAGAAACACACTGTCCTCGAGTGCCAGCACCGAGTGCCGCTCGTGGGTGAGAATCCACAGTTCTCCCTCGCCGAACTCGCCCTGGGACTCCTCGTCCAGATCCACACGGACGCGGCCCTTGAGGACCTGCAGGCTCGCGGCCGGCGGAGAGTTGTGCTCTGCCATCCGCGTTCCGTTTCGCAGGGCGATCACCGTCTGGCGCAGTGGGCCGTCGTGCGCGACGAGCTCGGCGCTGCGCCCCCGCTCCTCGGCGAGAGCGGTAGCGAGGTGCGAATCGGCCAGTTCCTTAATGTTCGCCATGAATGACCTTCCCTAGTTGTCCAACGCCATGCCCGCCGTTACAGGCGCGCACGGCCCTTCATTCCAACGTACCCACCCGGGACACCTCTTCGAGCCGAGAACAGCGAGGCTATCCGGGGAACCGCTGGATCCGCTGGGGAAAGTCACTCCCTTGTGGCCCGGAGGCCACGGGGGGCGACCGAAGGGCTCCCGGCGAGACTCAGTGCAGGGAGGTCGACGCCGCGCGACAAGCGAAATCTGCCGGAGAGTAATTAACGCCTCATCGACCAGCTAGCTCGGGCCCCACGTCTCACCGGGCACTCCCCTCCTACATAGCCGCCTCAGGCCGCCCGATCACTACCCCTCCTCCGGCATGACGCCGCGGAGTCCGTCAGCGCCGAACAACGGCTCGAGCATGGGGGTGAAATCGGGACCGCGGCGCAGCATCTGGCCACCGTCAACGTTGACGACCTGTCCCGTCAGCCAGGTGGACTCATCGCCCAGGAGGAATGCGGCGAACTTCGCGACGTCGTCGGCCTGACCGATTCGCGGGATCGGGGTATTGACGCGGTAGTCCTCGGCGATCGCCGGATCATCCAGGATCGGGGCGACCAACTCGGTCTCGATCAGTCCGGGCCGGATGCCGTTGACCCGGACATTGCTGGCGCCGAGTTCGTCAGCGGCGAGCGCCACCATGTGGTCGACCGCCGATTTAGTGGGGCCGTAGGCGCCGAACCAGCGGTGGGTGTTGCTGGCGGCGATCGAGGAGATCGCCACGAACGAGCCGCCGCCTCGGGCCACGAGTGCGCGTGCGGAGTGCTTGAGCGTGAGCATCATGCCGTTGACGTTGAGGTCGACCGTGCGCTTCCACGCGTCGGTGTCCATCTGGGTGAGCGGGCCGATCGTCTCGCTACCGCCAGCGCAGGCCACCACGCCGTCGAGCCCACCACCGTGCTCGACCGCCGCCGCGACGGCACCGGCCACAGCGTCCTCGTCGGTCACGTCGGCCGAATGCGCCAGGACCTGGTCCGGGCGACCGACCAACTCGCCGATGCGGCGCGCGGTGTCCGCCAGCCGGTCGGCGCCGCGCCCGACGATGGTCACTCGTGCGCCTCGCCGTGCAAGTTCTTCTGCGGTGCCGGCACCGATCCCACTTCCGCCGCCGGTGACTAGTACAGATTTCCCCTCAAAGCTCATAACGGCAGCGTAGAACGTGTTCCAGTATTGCGTGTGCGATTCGCGCACTACAGCCTCCCCGGCCGATCCACGCAGCCTCAATCCGCTCCGGCCGACACGACGTCGTGATAAGCCACTGTTTATGGACTTCCAGGAATCGATGGAGTTGGTCGGGCAGGTGATCGACGCGGCGGGCGTCGCCGCGATCGTGATCGGCGCGGTGGCCGCCACGATCATGGCCGGCCGGGGCCTACTGCGGCGCGAGCCGGGCGTGTACAAGGAGTTCCGCCGGTTCCTCGGACGGTCCATCCTGCTCGGACTCGAACTACTGGTGGCGGCCGACATCATCAAGACCGTCGCCGTCACCCCCACACTGAACGACGTCGCCGTGCTGGCCGCGATCGTCGTGATCCGAACCTTCCTCAGCTGGTCGCTGGAACTGGAGATCTCCGGCCGCTGGCCGTGGCAGAAGGAGGAAGCGTCGGAGGGCGAGTCGACGAAGAAGCAGGGGAAGGCGACGGAAAACGCGCCCGAAAAGGAGTCGGGCACAACGCCGGGTGGGACGCCGGACAGGGCCTCCGAAACCGCCTGACCACCCGATGCAGTCAGACTTGCGACTCCGCGCCATTAGGCTGTCCGTACGGGACCAGGGTGCCCGTGTTCCGCCCGGTCTCGTCGAGGACCCACCCGAGCCGTTTCACCTGGTGCAGCACGATTGCCGAATCCACCACCATCAGCGGTGCGAGTTCCCGCTCGAGCATCTCCTGGATCCGCATCGCGTCGGCGGCCGAGCGGTTCCACGTCGTCACCATGAGGTTGGGCGATCCGGGCATGCTGACGACCTGCCGCACCGACGGCTCGGACCGCAGCCGCGAAACGCTGCTCGCCATCTGCGCCATCGGCACCTGGCACCACCACTGCACGATCACCGGCAGGCCAATCGCGCCCTGCGCCACGTCGCAGCGGAACGTCATGGCGCCCGATCCGACGAGGGTGGCGAGTTGGCGCCGGGTTGTCGACAGGGGGCGTCCGGTGATGCGAGCCAGGTCGGCCGCGCTGCGACGACCGTCCTCGGCGAGAGCCTCGGCCAGGTCCAGGTAGGGCTCCGCCCACGGGTTGACGGAGGTCGTGCGGTCATCGCGCTCCCCCTCCCCCGCGGGCCCCGCCTTCCGGCCGAGCCTGGAGACCGCGCGGGAGTCGAGCCCTCCGATGCGCCACTGGTTGGCCCCGAGGTGGAGCTGCCCCACCAGGTGCGTCCGCATCCCGGTCAGGCCCTCCAGCCGGGGCAGGTGGTCGAGAAGCATCTCGGCGAGGTCGCCCTGGGACCGGCCCGCGAGCGTCGCCACCACGCCGTACTCCCGCGAGGCGATCTCGACCGTGACGGCCATCGGCTCCGAGGCCAACTCGCGGGCGAGCGACATCACCCGGCCCGGCCCACATGCGAGTTCGATGATCGCCAGGCGATTGCCATGCACGCCGTCCACCGCCGGATACGCCATCACCCAGGACAGCCCCTCCGCCCGCAGCCGCGCCCACCGCTTGGCCAGGGTGACCGGCCCTTCACCGAGCGCGTCGGCCAACTCCCGCCACGACGCGCGCGGACTCAGCTGCAGCGCGTGGATGAGCGAAAAATCTTCCTCATCGAGGTCGGCCATAGCGGATATATACCAGGATCCTCCGCAGGCGATCGGTCCTTATAGATTCTCGGCCACATTCGACTTCCCGAGGATTCTTGATGTCAACGAAGTCCACCCCGGATCCCGACCGCAGAAGGCGCCTCGGACCCGGCCAGCCAGATAAGGACACGAGCCAATGAACCGTCGAATCGTCTTCTCCTCCCTGATCGGCCTCCTCATCCTGATCATCATTGCCGCGACCACGTTCTTCATGGTCGGGCCCGCGGTGATCGAGGAGGGCCGCAACAAGATCGTCCCGGCCACGATGCCGGAGGTCACCGCCGAAGCCCAGGAGCTCCATGACACGCTACAGATCGTGGACATGCACTCCGACACCCTGATGTGGGATCGGGACATCCTCGAGCGTTCCGATCGGGGCCACGTCGATGTCCCCCGCCTGAAGGAGGGGAACGTGGCGCTGCAGGTGTTCTCGTCGGTGACCAAGTCACCGAAGGGACAGAACGTCGATGGGAACGACGACGACTCCGACAACATCACCCCGTTGGTAATCGCCCAAGCGCAGCCGCCTCGCACTTGGTTCTCGATGACGGAGCGATCTCTCTACCACGCCGAGAAGCTGCAGACCGCGGCGGACAACTCGGATGGTGAGCTGATGTTCGTCAAGACCAAGGGCGATCTCGAACAGCTCATCGACGAGCGGGTGGCCGGCAACGACGTGACCGGGGCGATGTTCTCGGTGGAGGGCCTGCACAACCTCGAGGGCGACATCAGCAACGTCGACCGTCTCTACGACGCCGGAATGCGGATGGCCGGGTTCGCGCACTTCTTCGACAATGACGTGGCCGGCTCCATGCACGGTGTCGAGCGCGGCACGCTGACCCCCTTCGGCGAAGAGGTCTTCCACACCCTCGAGGACCGCGGCGTGATCATCGACCTCACCCACTCCAGCCACGAGGCCGTCGCCACGATGCTCGAGATGGCGACCAACCCGGTGGTGTTGAGCCACGGCGGTGTCCAGGGCACGTGCGACAACAACCGCAACGTCACCGACGACGAGATCCGCGGCGTCGCCGCCACAGGCGGGGTCGTGGGGATCGGCTACTTCGAGAACGCGGTGTGCGAGATGAGTGTCGACGCGGTGGTGGACGCGATCGACCACGTGGTGGCGATCGGCGGCATCGAGACCGCCGCGCTGGGTAGCGACTACGACGGCAACGTCACCGTCGGCTGGGACACCAGCAAGATCGCTTCCATCACCCAGGTGCTGATGGACCGCGGCTACTCCGAGGAGGACATCGCGGCGATCATGGGCGGCAACACCCTGCGGGTCATGCAGCAGGTCCTGCCGGCCTGACACAGCCCGGGCGGCCTGCGTCACCTTCCCCGACTCTGACGCCTCCCGAACAGCGATCCCCCGGCGCGCGAGCCTCACTCGCGAGCCGGGGGATCGCCCCATTTCAGACCGTCGGCGTCAGGACCCGAACCCGAAGCGGCTGGCCAGGTACGGAAACCAGCCCATGCACTCGGGCGTCAGCGCCATGCAGGTCATCTCGTCCGGGCCGGGGCCGAACAGGAAACGCATCGGATCCTCGATCGAACCTTCTGGGAACATCAACCTCACTCCTCACAGTGAATGTGTTGTCCTGCAAGGAATATCGGCGCGGCGGCGCCATTCGTTAACGTCTCACCCCGCCAACGCCACCCGCGGCCCCTCGACCGTCACCGGATTGACGCACGAGTCAGGAATGGTCGAAAGTGAGCACCAGCCGCCCGGGAGCACCGGACGGTAGTCGGGCCCCACTCCCCCGTTCGCGATGATCTCCCGGTACGCCTCAACGCCCGTAGTGGGCCTCCGCTCGAGCGCCGGGTCGGTGAGCACATCCACCTGGTAGAGCCCGAATCGCGGCGCGTAACTGCCCCACTCGTAGTTGTCGACGAGCGACCACTGGTTGTAGCCGATCACCGGGTAGCCATCCGCCACGGCCCGCTGCAGCCAGAACGCGGTGTCGCGCAGGAAGTCGCCGCGGTCCACGCCGTCGGCTCGGGCGCCGTGGTTGGTGGGCATCCCGTTCTCCACGATGTAGATCGGCTTGCCCGGGTACGAGCGCGCGTAGTGGGCGATCGCCTCGTAGATCACTTCGGGCTGCGGCCGCACCGCCGCGAAATCGTCCCACGCCGCATTGATCGCGGTGAGGTTGTTCAGCGCGACGCCGTAGTAGTAGTCGATGCCCACAAAGTCCACGACGTCGGCCACGCGGTCGCCGATGAGGGTGTCGGTGAAGTCGGTGGCTAGCGGCAAGTAGGCCTCGTTGATGGTCACCATCGCGTCGGGGTCGGCGCGGTGCGCGGCGGCGTAGCCCAGCCGGTGCGCGGCCACGATCTGGTCGAGGAACCGCCCGAAGTCCTGCGGTGCGACCTGCCCGATCGTCATCTCATGCTTGAAGAACACCAGCGGTTCATTGAGCGTGACCCACATCGTGCCGTCCCCCGCCCACCGCTCGGTGATGAGGTCCGCGAATCGCCCGAATGCCGGCACGGCCTCGTCCGAGAGCATGCCGCCCCGGTCGTCCAGCCAGCCGGGATAGGTGAAGTGGACCATGGTGATCATCGGGGTCATGCCCTGTGCGCGGATGGAGTCGATGATCCGGTCGTAGTGCCTGAGGGCCTCGTCGTCGTACTCGCCCGGCGCCGGTTCGATCCGCGCCCACTCCACACTCAGCCGGAACGTGTTGATGCCCATCGCGGCGGCGCGCGCGATGTCCTCGGGATACCGGTTCCAGAAGTCCACCGCGTCACCCACCGGATCCACCTCGCCACCGGGCGAGGTGGCGTCGGTGTAGCGCTTCCAGTTGGAGTCGGGGTTCGAGCCCTCGACCTGGAAACCGGAGGTGGCCACGCCCCAGTGGAAGCCCTCCGCCACGGGCGCGCCCGGCCCGGCGCCTGTCGCCTGCGCACCCGCCCGCGGCGCCTGCGGCAGCACGGCGACGAGCATCACCGCGGCCAGCGCCGCCGTGAACCTGATGATGATCGACCGGTCCCCGCTTGCTCTGCTCCCCCGACTCATGCGGGCATTGTAAGCAGATATGCAGGCGTTTCATGCGCAAAGTGGGTACTTAGCGGCGGAAGCGAAAAAGTCCGGGAACGCGTGTGACGAACCGGGGACTCGCGACGTCTTAGTGGTGTACCTGTTCATCTCAGGCCGGCCCGTCGCCGGCATGGCCGCCCGTGAGGTACCCGGCGTCTACGACGTTAATCCGCGACGCCGTGGACGCTGTACCGGGCGCCATGAGTCTGCGCATATCCGTCGACCACGCCGAGCATCCCGAGTGGGGCACCCGCGGACTGCCGGAGCGGGTGCGGTGCCGGGTGTCGCTGTCCGCCGCGAGCCGCGATCTGCGGGCACTGGCCGACGATGTCCGCGCGTCCGTCGTCTCCGAGTGCGTCCGCGAGCTCGACCTGGGCGGCCTCACCGTTGATGTGCACATCGAGGATCTCCATGACTGAGCCACAGAAGACCACCGAGGCTGCCGCTGCCGAGTTTTCTCGCCCAGGGCCTGCCGCTGCCGACCTGCTCGCCGTGGTGACGTCCGTCCCGGGCGTCCACGCGATCGAGCCGGGGCTCGGCACAGCACTGCGCACGATCGACGCCCGCGTCCGCCGCAGTAGTGCCCGGACCGCCCACTTCGGGCTGCACATCGACACCGCCGAGGGCACCGCCCTGGTGGAGGTGTGCCTCGACCGGTCGCGGCCGGTGCGCGAGGGGGTGCGGGACATCCAGCTCGCGCTGCGCCGGGCGCTGGCCGCTCAGGCAGGCGAGACCGCCGCCGAGGTGACGGTGCGGGTGCAGTCGCTGCAGCGGTGACGTGTCACGGGCCCTGCTGACTCAGGTGCTCCCCGCGCGCAGCCGCCACAGCATGGTCCTCTCGCGCGACCGGGCGGCGTGGAGCGGATCGGCCTCGTCGGTCGCGCGCGGATGTCGCGGGGTCGTCTCCTGCATGCCGATGACAGTCAGTCCCGCGTCCTCAATGCGCCGGAGGAACTCCTCCCGGGTGCGCAGCCCCAGCAACTCGGCGAGGTTAGACAAGATCAGCCATCCCTCGCCGTTCGGCGTCAGATGCCGGGCCAGCTCACCGAGATAGCGGTGCAGCACGTCGGACTTCGGGTCGTAGATGCCCTGCTCCAGCGCCGACGTCGGACGGCCCGGGATCCAGGGCGGATTGCACACCACGACGTCGGCACGCTCCGGGGCGGCGGGCCAGAGATCCGCCTCCTCCGCCCGCACCCGATCCGCGACTCCGAGACGGTCCGCGTTGTCGATCGCGCACCGCACCGCGCGCGGGTTGATATCTGTCGCCACGACTTCCCTGGCTCCGCGCCGGGCCAGCAGGACCGCGAGAACTCCCGTCCCCGTGCCGAGGTCAAAAACCAGCGGCCGGTCGACTCCCCCCGGCCAGGCCGCGTCGGCGACCAGGTCGATGTACTCGTCACGGGTGGGGGCAAAGACGCCGTAGGCGGGGTAGATGCGCTCACCCAGGGCGGCCACCTCGATGCCCGTGCGGTGCCACTCGAATGCGCTGATCACCCCGAGGAGCTCCGATAGCGAGACGAGCGTCGACTCCCCCGGGCCTTCGCTGGCCGGCGTCCCGTATGCGTGCGCGCAGGCCTCTCGCACGTCGGGCGCTCGACGCAACCCGATCGCGTAGTCGGGCTCGAGTTCGATGAGGATCTTCCCCAGGACGGCCGCCCGCTGGGATCGCGCCAGCCGATTCGCGTGGAAGAGGTCGCCGGTCTCGACGCCACGAGACGACTTCGGTGTTTTCGACGACTTCGACGCCTTACGGGAGGCCTGCTTCTCCAGCCGCCGATCGAGGGCACGCATCAGTTGCCGGGCATTGTGGAAGTCGCCTCTCCAGAGCAGCCCGGTGCCTGCCCGCGCCATCCGGAGGGCGCTGTCCGCGGCGATGTCGTCGTCGATCACCACGATGTCCCGCGGCGGCTTGGCGCCGTTCTCCGGACGCCAGCCCGCGCGGCGCTGCGTTCCGCCCTCGCTCCAGGTGATGGCCGTCATGATGCGCTCAGGCACGCGTGTACACAGCAGATGTCGGCATCCTCGTAAATCGCGGCCAAAAACTTGCTTCCACCTTCAAGTTATAGCTGGTAGGGGGGCTTGCGGCAAGGCCGGGGTGGGGGCGCACACTAGCGCGATGCCCTGCCAGAACGCCTCCGCCTTCGCCCTTCCGGACCACCTCGAGCACAAGACCGATCCGACGCTGATCGGCGCCGACGACCGTCACTTCGCCGCGATCTCCCACGCACTCGCTGACAAGGTCTCCGCGCTCTCCGCGCGCTTGGACAGGCGCCGTCGCGATCCGGCCGGCCGCGGCGCGCAGACCATCGACCGTGACGCCGACATCCGCCGCCTGGTCGCCGAGCTCACCACGCTGCGCCGCTTCGGGTTGGACGTGTGCATCGGGCACTTCGCGACCGCCGGCGGCAAGCGCGTGTACGTGGGGCGCATCGGCCTGCTCGACGCCGCCGGCACTCCCCTTCTGGTGGATTGGCGCACCCCGGCCGCGGAGCCGTTCTTCGCCGCGACGCTCGCGGATCCGCTCGGCGTGACGTATCGACGTCGGTACCGCTGGTCGGGCGGGCGCATCGTGGATTTTTGGGACGAGGTCATTGGCGACGACGAGGTGGCCACCCACACGAGCCTCGACGATCAATCCGCGTTCGTGGCGAGCCTGGCCGGGGCGCGCACGGGCCGGATGCGCGACGTGCTCTCCACGATCCGGTCGGATCAGGATGCGATCATCCGGGCCAGCGCACGGGGTGCGCTCGTGGTGGACGGCGGGCCCGGCACGGGCAAGACGGTCGTGGCGCTGCACCGCGCGGCGTACCTGCTGCACGAGCAGTCGCGGTCCGGGCTCAGTCGCGGCAACCTGCTGCTGGTCGGTCCGCACCGGCCGTACCTCGACTACGTGGCCGACGTGCTTCCGGCACTCGGCGAGCACAGCGTGCAGACCGCGACGGTCGCCGACCTCGCCGCGGCCGGGCTCGGCGGCCTCACTGATCTCGCCGACGAGTCGGACGCGGAGGTGGCCCGCCTCAAGTCGACGGTGGAGATGCTAGCGGCGATCGAGGCGGGCGTGCGGTTCTACGAGCACCCGCCAGAGGAGTCGATGCTGGTGCAGACCGAATGGGCGGACCTGCGACTCTCACCGGCCGACTGGGCCGAGTCCTTTACGTCTGTGGAGGCCGGCACACCCCACAACGAGGCGCACGCACAGATCCGCGAGACGCTGGTGGAGATCCTGCTCGAGAAGGCGGGCGCGGACGTCCCCGTCGCCCACCTCAGGGCCGAGCTGCTGTCCGATCCCGAGCTGCACCGTGCGCTTTACCGGGCGTGGCCGATGCTCCGGCCCGAGGATCTGGTGGGCGACCTCTGGACGGTTCCCGCCTACCTGCGACTGTGCGCGCCGGGACTCAGCACCGAGCAGATCCGGCTCCTGCAGCGCACTGACCCGCAGGCGTGGACCAGCGCGGACCTACCTCTGCTGGACGCGGCCCGCCACCAACTGGGCGATCCTGACCGCGCGCGTCGCGATCAGCGACGGAAGGCCGAACGTGCCGCGGAGCTAGAGAGGCGCCGGATGGTCATCGACGAGGTTATCGCCGCGAACGACGACCCCGAGGGTGTTGCCCCCATGCTCCGGCACGGGGATCTGCAGGAGGCTCTGCTGGACCCGTCTATGGAGGAAAGCACGGGAATCGCCGGGCCTCGCCTGGCGGGGACATTCGGGCACATCATCGTGGACGAGGCCCAGGAGCTCACCGATGCGCAGTGGCTGATGCTCCTTCGCCGGTGCCCGTCCGGGAGCCTGACGGTGGTCGGTGACCGTGCGCAGTCCCGCAGGGACTTCGACGAATCGTGGGCTGACCGGCTCGAGCGAGTCGGACTGTCCCCCGAGCGCGTCTCGCAGGTGGGGCTCAGCATCAACTACCGGACGCCGTCGGAGGTCATGGATGCGGCCGCGCCCGTGATCCGATCCGTGCGGCCGGACGCCAACGTTCCCGAATCAGTGCGCAGCAGTGGTCTGCCGGTCGAGTACGGGCGGATTGACGACTTCTCGGTTGTCATCGACGGCTGGCTCGCCGAGCACTCGGAGGGCACCGCCTGCGTGATAAGCGCTCCTGGCGTGGCGCTTCCCGCTCTACCCAGCTCGGATCGCGTCCGTTCGTTGGGTCCGGCGGACGCCAAGGGCCTCGAGTTCGACCTGGTGGTGCTTGTCGATGCGGAGTCCTTCGGCACGGGTGCCACCGGTGCGGTAGATCGCTACGTCGCGATGACCCGGGCGACGCAGCAGCTGGTGGTGCTGAATTCAGAGCGTGCGGATCGTGCCACGACCTGAGCCCCACGGTGCGCGACCGCGACGACGCCACGAGGGCGCCGCGACCTGACCGAGGGCGCCGCTGTCATCTTCGACAAGCGGGACCCGACCTACCCCGACTGACGGGGTCAGGCCTTGGGTTGCCTTTCTTCCAGCGCCCGGGCCGGATCGACCAAGCGGAGCATTCCGGCGCGGAAGACTTCGGGATCAGGTAGGACGTCTGCGGCCAGGAGAATCAGACCGGCCCCCTGGTCCAGTGCAGCCAGCAGCGTACCGACTGCCGAGGCGGGGAGCGTCTCGTCGTCCGCCCGGGCCGTCCTGGCGATCTCGTTGTAGTGGCCGAGGACGTCCGCGAGGCGCTTGTGCAATTGGGGCGCGACTTTCTCATCCCGGGCCGCGCTGGCGATGAACTCCAGCGTCGCCAGTGCAAAACCCTGTGTGGCACTGGGCGGGTATCCCTCTCGCTGCGCCAGATCCTTGCCGGTCGAGGCCGGGCTGCAGGCCTGTTCGAAGGGGTCTCGCAGGTCGACCTCCGCAAGCTCCAGGTTCTGGTCCATGACTGCCAGGAACAGTGAGGGCTTGTCTTCGAAGTTCGAGTAGACCGCGCCCTTGGAAAAGCCGGCTTCGCGTGCGATCCGATCCACGCTTGCCGAGTGGTACCCGTCCTCGGCGAACACCTCTCGTGCCGCGGAGATCAGCGCGTCGCGAGTCTGCTGCTGTCTATCTCGGCGCGAGAGAGGTTCGGGACGCTGTGTCATTCCTCGATGGTAAGTCGATTGCGTCCCTTGACGTACTCGCGGTATCCACATACCGTCAGTATCCGCATACCGATGGTATTTGAGGAGTTCGCAATGAGCACCGACGTTCTACGCATCACCCACCTCACCCGCCGCTACGGGCAGGTCATGGCGAACGACGACATCTGTCTCCACGTCCAGCCCGGGGAGGTCGTGGGGCTCCTCGGCCATAACGGTGCCGGCAAGACAACTCTGGTCTCGCAGATCGTGGGCCTGCTTAAACCCGACGCGGGCGAGATTCACCTCGGCAATACGGACGCCGTACGCAACCCGGCGGCCGCGCGCCGACACGTTGCACTGCAGCCGCAGGCGCAGGCCCCGATCGACGGCCTCACTCCACGGGCGGCGATCGAGATTGCCGGTCGCCTCCGGGGCCTGTCGGACCGCGACACCCGAACAGCCGCACAAGACCTGGCCGAGGAACTGGACATCGGCCCGTGGCTGGACCAACGCGCGCTGCCCGAAGGCGGCGGACTTTCCGGTGGGATCAGGCGGCTGACCGGCTTCGCCATGGCCGTGGTGGCGCCGACCCCACTTCTCATTCTGGACGAGCCCACCAACGACATCGACGCCTCCCGACGCCGCCTGCTATGGGATGCGGTACGCCGCCGTGGAGACCTCGGCAGCGGGGTCCTGCTCGTCACGCACAACGTCGCTGAGGCCGAGCGAATAGTGGACGAACTGGTCATCCTCAACCGCGGGAGAGTTGCGGCCGACGGGTCTCCCGCACGCCTGCGCGGAACGCAGGACAGCGACCTGCGCATAGAGCTGCAGCTACCGCCGGGCGGAGCAGACCCGTCCGAGGACAGTCAGTGCCCGCCGGTTCTCCGCCGAGTCCGGACCGGTCGGCGCATCCTGCTCACCGTCGCGGCGGGCGAGGCAGCGAACGCCGTCGCCTGGGCCACCGCCCAGAATTCCGCCGGCCGGATCGAGGGCTTCTCCCTGGCGCCGGCGACGCTGGAGGACGCATACCTGGCGCTGACCGCACAGTCCGCCCGCGAGCGCAACCCTGCTGCCAACACCAATCCGCACACCGGATCCTTGGAGCCCACCGATGCGTGAACCGACCGCCGCCAAGACCACTGCGCCGAGCCTGCAGGTCACGCCGATCGCACCGGTCCAGGTGAACCTCTGGACCAGCTTCGGCGCCCTCATGCGATGGTCGCTGGCGTCGATCGGCGCGATGCTGCCGCTGATCGTGGTCATCCAAGCCATGTTGGCCGCCGGGATCGTCATCGGGTTCGGCTTCCTGATCCCCGACATCTCCTCCGAGAGCGCGCTATTTCTCTCCTCCGGTGCCCCGACCATCCTGCTGCTGACCATCGGGCTGGTGATCGTCCCGCAGGGCATCTCCCGCGCCAGAGCCTCCGGGGCGTTGGACTACCAGCGAGCGTTGCCCATATCCAGACCGCTGCTCCTGCTGGTCGACCTGGTGGTGTGGACGCTCATCGCGCTGCCCGGGGTGGCGATCGGTCTTCTCGTCGCCTGGCTGCGCTACGACCTCACCTTCTCGTTCGACTGGCCACTCCTCGTCCTGGCCTCGGTCCTGGTGACGACAATGGCCACGGCACTGGGCTACGCGATCGCGGTGACATTCCCGGCGATGCTGGCCCAACTGCTGTCGCAGGTGCTGGTGTTCTTTGTCCTGCTGTTCTCGCCGATCACGTTTCCGGCCGGCCAGTTACCGGGCTGGTTCCAGGCACTGCACGGTGTCCTGCCCATCCAGGCGGCTGCGGATCTCATGCGGGCCGGGATCGCGTCGGACGCCTTCCCGGCAGAGGGCCGCGACCTGCTCGTCCTGGCACTCTGGACCGCGCTCGGCCTGCTCGTCACCTACCTGGCGCTGGCGCGGCGGAAGTAACCGGCCACGCCCGGAATCCCTAGGCGCGGCCCGGGTCAGCCCACCGCCGCGACCTTCCACGCTGAGTGAATGGCGCCGTGGATGTAGCCCACGTCGCCGGCGTCACCGATGACCTCGCAGTCGATGCCCGCAGCACGAAGCGCATCGGCCAGCGGCGCCGCGGCGGTGGTGCCGTCGGCGTAGATGACCATGTCCGCCGGGGCAGCGGCGGCGCGGCCCTTGCGGTCGGTCCATTCGACTGACGACTCCGTGATCCTGTCGACGGTCACCCTCCGATGGATCACCACGCCGTGCTCACGAGCATGCCGCACCACAGTCCAGCGCCGCGGCATCGCCAGTGGCAGACCGAGCTCCTGCTGCTCGTGCAGCAACGTCACGCGTCGTCCGCGCTCCGCCAGGAACTCGGCGAGCTCCAGTCCGACCAGCGAGCCGCCGATCACCACGATGTCCTTGCCCATGGGCAGGGCGATCTTGGTCAATCGTCGGATGAGCGACGGGCTCCTGGTGATCCGCGTCAGCTTCCCGAGCTTTCCGGCCATGCGGAGGAAGAACCCGGCCTCCTCTGCGGACGCGGTACCCAGGATGAGGTCGCGCAGGCTGTCGCCGGTCTGGACGAGCGGGAGGTCGCCGCCGGGGATCGACGGCGCAGGCCGGACGGCACCGGTGGCCACCACCACGCGGTCCGGCTGCAGCGCGCGTACGGACTGAGGCGTCGCCTCCGTGTTGAGCCGGACATCGATGCCCAGTCGCTTCACCTCGGACTCGAACCAGCGCACCAGCGGTTCATTGGCCTCGGTCGTCATGGTCGAGAACCACATCGTCCCGCCGAGCCTGTCGGCCTTGTCCAGGACCGTCACACGGTGACCGCGTTCAGTCAGTACGCGTGCCGCCTCCAGCCCCGCCGGTCCGGCGCCCACCACCACGACGTGGTCGCGCCTCGGAGCGGGCGTCAGCGGCAACAATCCCTCGTTGCCCAGTGGCGGATTGACCGCGCAGAACGGGGTGTCGTCGAAGAAGTTCTCGGTCACGCACAGGTAGCAGTTGATGCACGGCCGCACCCGCTCCGGAGTCCCCGCCTTCAGCTTGTTGGGCAGATCGGGATCCGCGAGCAACTGCCGACCCATTGCGACGAAATCCATCTTGCCGTCGTCGATCCCCTTCTCGGCGACCTCCGGCAGGATCCTCCCCACGCCGATCACCGGCACCGAGACCGCCTTCTTGATGGCCGCGGCGTTGTCCACGTACGCGCCGACGGCGTCGGGCAGAGGACCGTCGGTGAAATTGTCGAACGGGTTGCGGCCCCAACCGGTCACGTCGATCGCGTCCGCACCCGCCTGTTCGAACAACTGCGACGCCAGTATCGCCTCGTCCAGCGTGAGGCCGCCGTCCTGCCCGTATTCCTCACCTGCGATACGCACGAGCACGGCGAGCCGGTCCCCCACCCGCTCCTTCACCGCGGTGATGACCTCGCACGCCAGCCGGGCCCGGTTCACCAGTGCCCCGCCGTATTCGTCGGTGCGCTTGTTGTCACGACGGTTGAGGAACACACCCAGGATGTAACCGTGGGCCACGTGGATCTCGATGGCGTCGGCACCGGCGCGCGCGACGCGGTCGGCGGCGTCCGACCACTCGGAGATGAGCCAGGTGATGTCCCCGTGGTCCATCTCTTTGTAGATGACCGGCTTGCCGCCAGTGGCGGCGCCGAGTTTGCCCAGCTCCTCGCGGGTGCAGTCCTTAAGCGCGGACATGTCATACTCGTAGTCGGGCGTGCTGGGTGCCAGCACGGGGCGGTCGTTCGCCATGTCCACCCGCGCGACCTTGCCGTGGTGCGTGGACTGCACGCACAGCTTGGACCCTGCGGCGTGGACGGCGTCGGCCAACGCCTTGAGTCCTGGGATGAACTTGTCATCCGACAAACCGGGTTCCTTCATCGACGCCGCGCCCACCGGGAACGCGATCGCGCACGCGCCCGTGATGATCAGGCCCGCACCGCCGGCCGCGCGGGCGACGTAGTGGTCGATCTCCCGCTGCTCGATCTCGCCCTCCTCGGACACGTTCATGTCCATGGCCGGCAGCACGATGCGGTTGGGCGTCGACATGGGGCCGATCCGGCCGGACGACATGAGGTTGGGGAAGGTGGCGAGGGTAGTCACCTTAAGGAGATTACGCCGCGGTCGACAGGTGTCAACAAACGAACCTGGCCAGCGGCACAGGAACACGAAAACCGGCCCGGCCAGGAAAGGGACGATGCGAGTTCTTCTGAATACCCCCTCAAAAAATAAGAGTTCGATAATGTAACCGACGTTCGCACTTCTCCCACTGCAAGATAGGAATCCGATCATGGAAACCCTCACCGTGCTGGGAACCGGCGTCCTCGGTTCGCAGATCATCTTCCAGTCCGCCTATTCCGGGAAGACCGTCGTGGCATACGACATTTCGGACGAGATCCTGGCCAAGCTCCCCGCCCGCTGGGAGCAACTCGGGGCGTCGTACCTGAAGGACCTCCCGGACGCCACGCAGGACAAGATCGATGCTGCCGTTTCGCGAATCCGCGCCAGCTCGGATCTCGCCGACGCGGTGAAGGACGCCGACCTGGTGATCGAAGCGGTCCCCGAGCGTCTGGACATCAAGCAGGACACCTGGAAGAAGGTCAGCGCGGTAGCGCCCGAGAAGACCGTGTTCGCCACCAACTCGTCCACCCTGTTGCCGAGCGAGATCGCGCCGTTCACGGATCGCCCGGAGAAGTTCCTCGCGATGCACTTCGCCAACCAGGTGTGGATCTTCAACACCTGCGAGATCATGGGGCACGCCGGCACCGACCGCGCGGTATTCGAGTCCGCTGCCGGGTTCGCCGAACAGATCGGGATGGTCCCCATCCGGATCCACAAGGAGCAGCCGGGCTACGTCCTCAACTCGCTCCTGGTGCCGTTCCTCGAGGCCGCCGCGAAGCTCTACATGCGTGAGATCGCCAGCATCGAGGACGTCGACAAGACGTGGCGTATCTCCACCGGTTCGCCCATGGGCCCGTTCCAGATCTACGACATCGTGGGGATGATGACGCCCTACATGCTCAACAAGGACAGTGATGACCCGGAGATGAAGGCCTTTGCGGACAAGATCAAGTCCGACTTCATCGACAAGGGCTACCTCGGAACATCGACCGGTCGCGGCTTCTACACCTACGGCTGACGTCGGCCAGAAAAGACTGAGGTAACGAAGCCATGACCAACGCGACCAGTAACTACCAGGTCATCATTGTCGGCGCCGGCTTTGCCGGCGTGGCAGCAGCCAGGCGGCTCGGCAAGGCGAAGATCCCAACACTGCTGATCGACCGCAACAACTATTCGCAGTTCCAACCACTGCTCTATCAGGTCGCCAGCTCGCAGCTCCCGCCGAGTGACGTGGCCGAGCCGCTGCGCACGATCTTCCACAAGCGTCCGAGCGTGCGCGTGCTGACCGCCGAGGTCACCGCGATCGACGCCGCTGCACACACGGTCACAGTGGACGACGGAACGGTGTATTCCGCTCAGACACTCGTGATCGCCGCCGGCGCCGTCGTGAACTTCTTCGGTACCCCCGGCGCCGCCGAGCACGCGTACCCGCTGTACTCGGTCAGCGATTCCACTCGGCTCGGGGCGGCGATTATCGAGCAGTTCGACAAGGCCGACGCCAGGGTGGCCGCCGGCGAGGCGCTCGACCCCACGAACATCGTCGTGGTGGGCGCCGGGCCGACCGGAGTCGAGATGGCGGGTGCGATCGCAGAAACCCTCAACACGGTGGTGCCGCGAACGTACTCCGACGCGGTTCGCGAGGCCTTCACGGTCCACCTCGCTGATCTGTCCAAGACGGTTCTCGGCCCCTTCACCGAGGAACTTCAGCAGTATGCGCAGGAGCACCTCGAGGAGCTCGGTGTTCAGCTGCACCTGGGCACCAGCGTCAAGGAGGTGCGCGCCGACGGCGTGACACTCTCCGACGGCGAGGTCCTCGCCGCGCCGATCGTCATCTGGGCGGGGGGCCTGCATGCACAGCCCGTGGTCGGGCAAGCGGGCATCACGCCCGGCAGGGGCGGCCGACTGGATGTCAATGACGACCTCACAGTTCCCGGTTTCCCAGGCGTCTACGCGCTCGGGGACGCGGCCAACATCCCTGACGGTGCCGGTAAGACGCTCCCCGGCCTGGGTGCGGTGGCCAAGCAGGCAGGGGCGTGGGCCGGCGAGAACATCCTCGCCGACCTCAAGGGCACACAGCGCACGGCGTTCGAATACCACGATCGCGGCTTTATGGCGATGATCGGTCGGATGGCCGCGGTGGCGGAGGTCGGCAGATCGCACAAGCAGCTCCACGGGTCGCTGGCATTCGCCGGATGGCTCGCAGTGCATGATGTCCTGCTGCCGTCGGCACGTCCCCGCTACAACGCCCTGGCCAACTGGGTACGCGACTACTTCACCGAGGACCGCACCGAGTTCATCGTTGGCGACGCCACCCGCACCTGAGATGTCGCCGGCGCATCCGTCACCAGCATCTGACGGATGCGCTGGCGTCAGGAGGGGCGCTCGCCACAGCACGGAACCGCCCTCGGGGTCCGCGCGCAGTCGTCGAGCGCCGAGAGAGGGTGGCCGCTGGTCGGGAGGGAGGTGGCGGGACGACGACGAGGTGGGCAGTCACTGAACATACGCGGCCCATCCGGTGTACCTGCGGTGCCGAATAGCGGACATGGACCAGGTTCCTCACTCCCCCGCCTACTTCCGCGTCGGGATCGCCGGCCCGGACATTGCGGACGTGTTCACCGGTACGCCATCCGCAGCGCCCGATGAGGAGACGCGGGCGAGCTCGCGATTGCCGAACTACTTCGATGACGCCAGCGTGTGGTGGAGCAACTGGGTGGCGGTCGCGGCGACGGGCTGGGGCGCGCTGGTCGTCATTGCACCACTGATCGCCACGCACTTCCTCGTGTGGGCGGTCGGCACCCGACGGGGGTGAATGATCCGACTTCCCGAACCGAACCGGGACCGGGCGGAGCGCAGGGACAGGACGCCTCGAACGCCGACCGCATGACTACGCCCGGTAGACGAGCTCGATGGCGTTGGCCCGGTCGTCGTCGCATGGGCACGAGTAGGGAGAGGCGTTGGTGGGTCACATCAGGTACGGCCGCTTTGCCGCGAAGTCGGCGACGGGCCTGCTCGTGGCCGATGCGGGTGCGGTGGTCTCACCGCGCGGCAATCCAGGCGGCCCCTGCTGTCCGTCACCGGCAAGGCACGCTGACGCCGACGCGTAGGCTGAGGGGCGACACGGGGTGCCCTGGACGGGGCTGAGATCACACCCGAGCGAACCTGATCGAGTTAGCACTCGCGGAGGGATGTCATCGGCGTAGCCACGGCTGCTCCTGCTCGAGCGGTGGTCACCCCTCACACGACCACCGCAAGGAGAACCATGGCTTCGCGACCCGACGCTGCGCACGATCAGCACCCCCGGAGGATCAGGTTCAACGCCTTCGCCATCAACGGCGTGGGGCATCAACTCCCCGGGATCTGGCGGCACCCGGCTGACCGGTCGCGGGACTATCGCGACCTCGAGCACTGGACTCGTCTCGCCCGGCTGTTGGAGGGCGGGTTGTTCGACGGACTCTTCCTCGCCGACGCCCTGGGCCCGTACGACGTCTACGGCGGGAGCGGCGACGCTGCGCTGCAGACGGCGGCAAAGATCCCGATGAACGATCCGATGATGCTCGTCAGTGCCATGGCGGCGGTGACGGAGAACCTCGGCTTCGGCATCACCGCGAGCACCTCGGCAGAGCACCCATACACCTTCGCCCGGCGGATGTCGACACTGGACCACCTCACCCGGGGCCGGGTGGGCTGGAACGTCGTGACCGGCTACCTCAAGAGTGCCGCGCAGAACCTGGGCGAGAGCGACCAACTCTCCCATAACCAGCGCTACGACCGGGCGGACGAGTACCTGGAGGTGCTCTACAAGCTGTGGGAGGGCTCCTGGGAGGACGACGCGGTGGTGCTCGATGCGAAGCGGGACATGTACGCCGATCCGGCGAAGGTCCACCCGATCCGCCACGAGGGAACGTACTTCACGGTCCCCGGCGTCCACCTCTCCGAGCCTTCTCCGCAGCGGACCCCGGTGATCTACCAGGCCGGCGCGTCCGCGCGGGGAATCCGCTTCGCGGCCGATCACGCGGAGGCGATCTTCGTGGCGTCCCCGACCATCGGCCAGACCAGGGACCAGGTCAGCCGGATCCGGGACGAATTGGAGGTCGCCGGCCGCGGGCGGAATGCCGCACGCGTGTACGCGCTGCTCACGATCGTTGTGGATCAGACCGATGAGGCGGCCGCTGAGAAGTACCGAGACATCTTCGCCCACGCCTCGGAGACTGGGAATCTGGTGCTCAACTCGGGATGGTCCGGAATTGATCTATCCCGACAGGACCTCGACGCACCCATGGACCCGGTCGCAACAGAAGCGATCCAGACCACTGTGTCGAGCCTGTCGGGGGCCTCGGACGCCGACGGACGCTGGACGTTGCGTGACAGCGCCCGGTTCAACGCGACGGGCGGACCCGTGGTGGTGGGCTCGGCGGTCACCGTGGCCGACGCCCTGGAAAGCTACATGGCGGAAACGGACGTCGACGGTTTCAACCTGGCCTACGCGCTCAACCCGGGCACCTGGGAGGACGTCATCGAGCATCTCGTGCCCGAGTTGCAACGTCGCGGGCGCTACCCGCAGGACGCGGAGCCCGGCACACTGCGAGCACGGATGTTCGATCGAGGTGACCGGCTGCCCGATACGCATCGCGGGGCCAGGTACCGCGGATGACGCTTCGATGCGCCGTGTCGTCGGCGTAGTCCCACACCGACGTCGATCGTGGCGCCGTCAGGAGAGGACCAGAACAGTGCCAGCGGCGCCGCGGGTACATCGATCGGGCACACCGGCCACCTGTGCGACAGGCACGACGGTGGTGTCCGCGTTGAGCTCGCGGCCCACGGGGTGCTCGGCCCTGTCGACCGTCACCGACGGCTTGCCGTTCTGCAGCACGAACGTGGCGTCGGACGGGAAGATCGCCAGTTGAGGTGCTCCGGCTCCGGCAACCGCGAAGCACCCGCCCGGCCCGGTGATGAGTTTGTTGCTCGCGGGTCCCGGCGAACCGGTTGGAACGGAACCGGAGTACTGGAGCCCGAGGACGCCCTGGTCCCCGCGGACGGTCACTTCGAGCATGGCCTCGTTGTCCGGGGGTTCCGCGCGTGTTCCGGGCGCCTGATCTGCCTCAGGGGCCCCGCCATCGGCGACCTGCGGAGCCGCCGCTGCGGTCGTCGTCTCCGTCACCGTGGTCGCCGTTGACCCCGATCCGCTCGAGCCGCAGGCGGCCAGGCCCAACGGGATGAGGGCCACGACGGTGGGAACGATCAGACGGCGAGTCAATGACACGAACTTCCTCCACCGTTCAGAGCCGGGCATTGCCATCCAATGCACTCGCGGCGTCGAATTCCAGACATGTACTCGGTTCCGCACTCCCCTCCCCCCGCGCAGTTTCGCGTGGCCACTACCGCCTCCGAGGCGTCCGAGTTCTTCACCGACGTGGAACTCGCGAGGCAACACGACGACGCGCCCCGCGCCGGGGCTGGGTCGACGATGAGAAAGAATCTGTCACGCCTTCCGGACTACTTCTGTGACCTCTGGTCGTGGTGGGGGCACGGGGTCGCGGTTGCAGCCACGGGCTGGGGCGCGCTGGTCCTCATCGCACCGCTACTCCTGACCCATTTACTCCTGTGGGCGACCGATGCGTTGCGTACGTTCGCCGGGTTCAGGAACCGAAGCTAAACCGCGAAGCGAGGAAGGGCAGCAAACCCATGCACTCGGGGGTCAGCGCCAAGCACATCGGCTCGTCCGGCCCGGGGCCGAAAAGGTAGCGCAGCGGGTTCTCAAGGGAGCCTTCAGGGAACATCGTTACTCCTCACTATCGGAATCTGTTGTCCTACACGGTATATCGGACCCCGCGCCCGTGCCTGTTACGGCCGTGCGATTGACGGGGACCGCTCCACCACCCTTCGGGCGGGCAGCGCCGCGAGAATCGGCGAAAGCCGCGATTACACGTGTCGACACGAAGTAACGTCCGCTGTTAAGGACGAGCTCCTCCGAGCATCGTCGGCTGTGTGTCAGCGCTTCGCCCTGCTTCTGGAGGCA
>DGYFD06202__coassemble_340_pt1 | contig 21629 bp, 24 predicted proteins | sample DGYFD06202__metabat2_low_PE_009 | metagenome-assembled genome bin DGYFD06202
CGCCGTGCCTTCCACGTATCCGAACGGTAGGTGTGTGGAACCGACGGCATGCATCCAGGGGTGGTTCGAGCGCAGTCTGATGTCCATTTCAATGATGCCGTCACCACCGTGCACTCCGACGACCGTTTGGCAGCGATCACCGTGCCCGACGGCCTGCCCACGCCGCCCGGTGGTCGTGTTGTGCCAGTCAACGGTCACTGTCTCGTACACCGGAAAGAAGAGCCTGTCGAGACCGGTGGGGAACGGTGGGTACCGGTCGTGCGCGGTGGTGTAGAGCTCCGCCACCACATCCCGGCAGTCAGAGTAGATCCAGCAGGTCGGCTGGGTGGTCACCTCGTAGGGGGTCTGCCCTCTGAACACCCACGGGTCACCCATCTGCACGTGCTGGATCTGCTTCTCCCCCTCCCAATAATGGAATCGACCGGGAAGCTAGTTGGCTGCCGCGGTACCCGCGGCCGTCGTCATGACTGCTGCTACTGCCGCGGTGACCGCGATTGCCCGAACCGGCGCGCGCATGGTCGGCTCCCTCAGTTACTGCTGGTCCAGCCGGAAAGCTGCTGGGCCGACGTCTCGCCGAGCCACTTCTGCCAGAGCGGCCCGAACGAGACCCGCCGCACGCCGAGTCCGCGCAGTGCCTCGACGTCCCCGGCATCGTGCCCGTTCACCGGGTGTGCGGTGACGTTGAGCGGGATTGTTACGGCCTGCACCAGACGGCTGACCTGGTCCGCAGTGGACAGCCCCACCGGGTAAACCGCGCGGGCGCCAGCGTCCTCCATCAGCTTGATTCGGGCCTCTGCCTCGGCCACCGGTTCATCGAACGTTCCGGTTCCGAGCTTGACCGCATCTGTGCGGCCGTTGATCACGAACTCGACGCCGGCCTCATCGGCGGCGCTGCGCGCGGCAGCGATGTAGTCCGCGTGCTCCTGCCGGTCCCGCACGCGCTTGCCCTCGCTGTGCACCACGTCTTCGATGTTGGCTCCAACGGCACCCGCCTCGAGGACACGCGTGATGAGTTCTCCGGCCGCCAGCCCGTATCCCGACTCGACATCGACACTCACCGGCACGTCGACCGACTCGACGATCCGGGCGACCACAGCCAGGTACTCAGCGAAATCCATGTTCTCGCCGTCGGCACTGCCGATGGCATCGGCGACCGGGTGACTGCCCACCGTCAGACCCACCGCACCCGCATCGGCGGCAACCCGAGCGCTCCACGTGTCCCAGACCGTGGGCAGGACAACCAATTCACCCGAAGCGTGGCGATCAGCCAGAACCTTCGCAAGTGCAACAACATCCGTCATTTCCGGTCCTCCTGTGGCCGTTTCACTTATAGCTCGACTCTACGTGAGCAAACACACACAAAAACAAGAGTAGAGTGATCTGCATCACAGTCTGGGAGGTAGCTATGAACCACACCTACAACATCACCGAAATCGTCGGGTCCTCACCGGAGGGGTCCGACCAGGCGATCAAGAATGCTGTTGCGGAGGCGTCCAAGACCATCCGGAACCTCGCCTGGTTCGAGGTCGTGTCCGTGCGAGGCAATCTCGACGAAGGCACTGTCGTGCACTGGCAGGTCACCATCAAGGTCGGGTTCCGCCACGAGCCCTGAGCCCGGGACCCCGCTCCCCGAGCCCCGAGCCCCGGCGAAAGAGCACCACACGATCCGGCCCGCCCACACTCGCGGCGTGAACAGCCGGGCGGATCACTGCGTGATCTCGCCGACGACGTCGTAGCGCAGCCAGACACTGCCATCCGCCAACGGCTCGGCGGACCGGAACGTGAACTCGACCGGGACCGGCGCGGCGCCGTTGGGCGCACGGAACAGAGGAGACGTATCAGGCTGCCCGTCCGCCGTGGGCATGAGCACCAGACTCAACTCATCCACGAGCCCCTGCCGGAGCACCGAAATAACTGAAGGTGCCCCGGTCCCACGCGAGCTTGCCCGAGCCGTCCACCGCGAAATAGAACATCTCGGCATCTGGCTGCGCGATGAAGTCGCCTGGCGGCACCGGGTCGAAGGTCTCCGGCAAGTCGGGGGTGCCCGGACGGCCCAGGATCGCCTCACTGGTGCCGCGACCGCTGAGCCCGCATCCCGACCTCGGTGATGTTGGCGATTCCGTCCACCTTGCCGTCGAGCAGAGTGTGCATGTGGCAAATAATCGTCGGCCGGGCCATCCGAACTCCTCGGTGTGGTCGTCGTTGTCGTCGTCGTCAAAATTCTGTCCGGTTCATCGCCGAGGGCGAGATGCGCGCCGACGCGGACCGACTCCCGCCCGACACTAACCACGTTCCCGCGGACGCATAGGGAAGACCGGACGACGACCACGTGCGCCCGCGGACGTCCGCGGCGGTCGGACGGTTCCCACCTTCCCGGTATTCCACAGGGCGAATTTTGTTCTCCACAGATCGCGCTGAGCTCTGGATTCGCAGTTCAGCGACCTCAAGACTCGAAGCCATGAAATTCGAAGAGCTACCCGAGAACTGGAACACCCTGCCACTGGACGACGGGCCACTCGCCGCGGGCGTCATCGATCTGGTGATGGGCTACCGAGACCGACTCCGACACAGCCTGCTGGTCCTGCCCTGCGACGAGTACGACGTCCCGTTGCCCACGCCCATGCTCTTCGGAGACGTGGATTGGTCTGAGCCCGGGCCCGCCCGACGGGAGAAGCTGCAGTTCCTCCCGCAGGTCCCGGCCGCCGGCTTCGTCGTGGCCCTGTCTGCCCGGCGGCGACTGCCGGCCAACCTGGTTCGGTGCTGGCTTCGGACCTTCGAGGACACGCTGGACGCCTCGGGGCAGGCGCTGCTCGCGTTCGGCGTGGCACATATGAACGGGGTCGAGATCGTCGGCGGCCGCGCAGTGCACAACGGAAGTCTGGGCGCCGAGGCCGGGTAGGTCACGGCCATGGCAGCGGGCAGGGGCGGGTGCCGGGGGCGGCGGTAAGATCGGCCCTCATGCCCGACACCATCTCCGACACCGGGCGCGCGAGCACCGTCGACTACGCGGCGCTCCCCGGCCCGGGCGGGCGCAGATCACTCATCCCGCCCGTCGACGCGCGCTGGTGGACACTCAAAGTCGCACTGTCCCAGCGGCCATGGAGCTTCCTCGCCTCCGCGGGCATGGCCCTGGGGTTCGTGTGCAACGGCATCACCCCGGTCGTCGTGGGGCGCGCCGTGGACGGCGCGGTGGCCACCGGCTCACTGGACACGCTGTGGTTCTGGATCGGGATCCTGGCGTGCGTGTTCGTGGTGGCGATCATCGCCAACTGGACCGCCCGGTTCATGCTCGTCCGCAGCCAGCAGCTGGTCAGCCACGACCTGCGGACGATGGTCACCGACCGTATCCAGGACCCACGCGGGTTCGCCGGCCGGGAGCGCACCCCCGGCGGACTGCTGTCGATCGCCTCCTCGGACACCACCCGCGTCGGCGACATCGTCATGATGACCGTGATGCCGGTCGCCGAGCTCGCGGCGATCACCTACGGCGCCGCCGTGATGTTCACCATCAACCCGTGGCTCAGCCTGGCCACGCTCATCGGCGGCCCCCTACTGGCGGTGATCGCGCTGCGTGTCGCGCGGCCGCTACAGACGCGATCGGTGGCCCGGCAGCAGGCGGTCGCCGAGGCCGCGGCAACCGCCACCGACGTGGTGCAGGGGCTGCGGATCCTCAAGGGACTCGGAGCGATCGTCACCGTCCGCGCCCGCTACGACGAGGTTTCCGACAACGCCTACGACAAGACCGTCCACGCCAACGTCGCCGAAGCACGACTCAACGGGGTCACCGACGCCGCCGGTGCACTGTTCGTCGCATCCCTCGGCCTGGGCGCCGGCATCCTCGCCCTCGACGGACGGATCTCCGTCGGCGACCTCATCACCGTCGTCGGACTGACGCAGTTTCTCGTCGTCCCCATGACCATGTTCGGCCGCAACCTCGCCTCACGGTGGGCCTCGGCGGAAGCCTCCGCGCACCGGATCCGGGAGGTCCTCGGGGCCGGGTTCGAACGCCCCACCGAGATGGAAAGCGACCGCGCCGATCAGGTCATCGGCGCCCTGCCGGACGGCATCACCGCGGTGCACGGCTCCGACGCCGACCTGGTGCACGGTCTCGAGGCGCTGCCGCGAAGCCGCGTCATCGTGGCCCCGCACGCCTCCGACCTATTCGACGGCACCGTCGCCCACAACGTCCACCCCGACCGCGCCCGAGCGGAAGAGGCACTGCAGATCGCCGCCTGCGACGACATCCCCGAGGGGCCCGACAAGCGGGTGGGCGAGAACGGACGGATGCTCTCCGGAGGACAACGGCAGCGTGTCGCCCTGGCCCGAGCCCTCGCCGCCGACCCCGAGATCCTGATCCTGCAGGACCCCACCACGGCGGTCGACTCGGTGACCGAACAGACCATCGCGGACCGTGTCGCCGAATACCGCGCCGGGGCGATCACCCTAGTGTTCAGCGAGGCCCCGGCCTGGAGCGCCGTCGCCGACACCCACCTCGACGCCGAGTCGCTCGTCGGGCTCGTCGGACAGGCAGGCATTGTCGGGCAGGGCGGACAGGTCGGACTTGACGGGCAGGCCGCCCGATGAGCGCCGCGATCGATCCCGCTCCCCCGGTCAAGGGCGACACCGCCCTCCGGTTCCCGCTCGCCACCGCACGACAGGTGCGACGCGAGATGGGTGCGCAGCTCAGGCGCGTCAGGCATGCCCGACCGGCGCTACTGTCGGCGCTCGTCCTTCTCAGCCTCGGCGCCTGGGCAAGCGTGACGGTGCCCCAGGTGATGGGCCAGATCGTGGACGTGGTCACGGGCACGTCGACTCGACCGTTCTGGCAGCTCGCCGCCACCCTGTTCGGGGCGGCGATCGCCGGCGCGGTGCTCAGCGCCTGCGGCTTCTACCTGGTCTCGAGGGTGGCCGAGCGGGTGATCGCCAACCTGCGCCAGGACATGGTCGGCACCGCCCTCGGTCTCCCCACCCACCGGGTGGAGGACGCCGGATCCGGGGATCTCGTCAGCCGCTCCACCGATGACGTCTCCGAACTGTCGGCCGCCGTCACCGAGACCATCCCGATCCTGACCAGCTCCGTGTTCACCCTCGCCGCGACGACGATCGCGCTGTTCACCCTGGACTGGCAATTCCTGCTCATCCCCCTGGTGGTCACGCCCGTGTACGTGATGGCGGCACGCCTCTACCTCCGTAAAGCCCCGGGCCGCTACGCCGAAGAACGGGCCGCGATGGCCGGCCGGGCCCACCGCGTGCTCGAGGCGATCAGAGGCCGGGCCACGGTGCGCGCGTTCTCGATGGAGAACCGCATGCACCACGAGATCGCGAGTGCCTCGTGGAGTGTGGTAACCAAGGGCATCCGCGCCCGCACGACGATGCTCATCCTCAACGTCTGGATGCTGATCGCCGAGTTCCTCATGCTCACCCTCGCCCTGGTGCTGGGCTACCACCTGGTGGGCACCGGCGCCCTCACCGTGGGAGCGGTCACGGGCGCGGTGCTCATGATCATCCGCCTCCGCGGACCGCTGAACATGGTCATGCGCGTGCTCGACGTCGTCCAGTCCGGCTACGCATCGCTGTCGCGGATCGTGGGCGTCGTGGTGGATCCCCCGGTGCCGCTGCCGGACATCGGTGCCGGGGCGCCCGTCGGACGGGTGGAGCTACGAAATGTGAGCTTCTCCTACGGCGGCGCGTGGGCCGTCCGCGACATCGGGTTCACCGTCGAGCCCGGGCAGACCATCGCGATAGTCGGCGCCTCCGGAGCCGGCAAGACCACCGTCGCCGCGCTCCTGGCCGGACTGCTGGTGCCGGACGAGGGCGAAGTGCTGGTCGACGGCTACCCGATCTCGACCCTGTCGGACCGCGAGCGGATCGCCCGGCTGGCCACCGTCAGCCAGGAGGTCCACGTCTTCTCCGGAACGCTCCGGCAGGACCTCACCCTGGCGCGCCCCGAGGCGGACGACGACGAACTGCTCGCCGCCCTGGACCGCGTCTACGCCCGGAGCTGGTTCGACCGGCTCAGCGACGGCCTCGACACGGTTGTCGGCGCCCGCGGGATCCACCTCGACCCGGTGGCCGCCCAGCAGCTCGCCCTGGCCCGTGTCCTCCTGCTCGATCCGGCGGTCGTGGTGATGGACGAGGCCACCGCAGAAGCCGGATCGGCCGGCGCCGGAGCATTGGAAGAGGCGGCCGACGAGGTGACCCGCGACCGGGCGGCCGTGGTGATCGCCCACCGACTCGACCAGGCATCCCGCGCGGACCAGATCCTCGTGATGGACGCCGGGCGGATCGTCGAAGCCGGCACCCATGAACAGCTCCTGGGACGGGACGGGATCTATCACCGACTGTGGACCGCGTGGTCGGCCGGGCGACAAGCCGCGGGCCTCCGAGACGACGCACGAGGCCGCGGGTGAACACCGTCGACGGCTCGGCATGAGAGGCGGCCCCGGGCACGATTGCCGACGTTCCGGAGGTCGCCCGTGCCGTCCTCGCGGCCGTCGTTGACCGGGGTGTGTGCGACGTTGTCGTCGTCGTCGCATTCTTTCCGCCCGGACGCCGCCCGGACGCCACAACACCCCGGCGCAACCCCAATCGACCGAGCGTAATCGGGCCGTCGACCCTGCGAGGCGGATCACCCGCACAGGCCGCGAATCACGCACGAACGGGGTGACCGGAAGGCATTCCAACGCATGCGAGCGTGGAGTAGACCACACTGCAAGGGGTACTGGGACGACTGCGCCCGACAGCGATGTCGCCCGACTCCCCCGGTCCCGGCGAGTGGTGCCGCCCACAACGCCGCGGATGGGGGGGATGATGGTGCCGCGAGATGACGACGTTCCACAAGAACAAGATCAGCACAAAACGAAAGAGTCGATACCTATGACCGATGGCAGACAGACGATCATCTACACCCTCACGGATGAGGCCCCCCGCCTGGCGACCGAGGCGTTCCTGCCCGTCGTCAGCACCTTCGCCGATGCCGCCGGAATCGATGTCACCACCAGCGACATCTCGGTGGCCGCGCGCATCCTCGGTGCGTTCCCCGAGCGCCTCACCGATGAGCAGAAGGTGCAGGACAACCTGGCCGAGCTCGGTCGTCTGACGCAGGACGCCAGCACGAACATCATCAAGCTGCCCAACATCAGTGCCTCCGTCCCGCAGCTCACCAAGGCGATCGCCGAGCTGCAGGACAAGGGTTACGACATTCCCGACTTCCCCTGGGACCCGCAGAGCGACGAGGAGAAGGAGACGGCCGAGCGCTACGCCGGCATCCTCGGTAGCGCGGTCAACCCGGTTCTTCGTCAGGGCAACTCCGACCGTCGCGCCCCCAAGGCCGTCAAGGAGTACGCTCGCGCGAACCCGCACTCCATGGGCAAGTGGTCCATGGCCTCGCAGACCCACGTCGCCCACATGACGCACGGTGACTTCTACGCCGGCGAGAAGTCGATCATCCTCGACCGCGACTGCGACGCCCGCATGGAGGTCGTGACGCCGGACGGCGAGACCCACGTCCTCAAGACCGTGCCGCTTCAGAAAGGCACCGTCGTGGACTCAATGTTCATGAGCAAGAAGGCTCTGCTGGAGTTCTACGAGGAGCAGCTCAATGACGCCAAGGAGACCGGCGTCATGTTCTCATTGCACGTCAAGGCCACCATGATGAAGGTGAGCCACCCGATCGTGTTCGGGCACGCCGTCCGCGTGTTCTACAAGGACGCCTTCGAAAAGTACGGCGAGCTGTTCGACGAGCTCGGCATCAACGTCAACAACGGCATGGGCGACCTGTACGCCAAGATCGACACCCTGCCGTCCGCCAAGCGCGAGGAGATCATCGAGGAGCTGCACCGCTGCCACGAGCAGCGGCCGGAGCTCGCGATGGTCGACTCGGCCCGCGGCATCTCCAACTTCCACTCCCCCTCCGACGTGATCGTGGACGCCTCCATGCCCGCGATGATCCGCATCGGCGGCAAGATGTACGGCGCCGACGGCCGCAAGAAGGACACCAAGGCCGTCATCCCGGAGTCCACGTTCGCGCGGATTTACCAGGAGATCATCAACTTCTGCAAGACCAACGGCGCGTTCGACCCCACCACTATGGGCACCGTGCCGAACGTCGGACTCATGGCGCAGAAGGCCGAGGAGTACGGCAGCCACGACAAGACCTTCGAGGTCAAGTGGGGCGGCGTGGCCAACATCGTCGACGCCGCCACCGGCGAGGTTCTGCTCTCCCAGGACGTCGAGGCCGGCGACATCTGGCGCATGTGCACCGTCAACGACGCGCCGATCCGCGACTGGGTGGGGCTCGCCGTGGACCGCGCCCGCGCCTCCGGCATGCCGGCTGTCTTCTGGCTGGACCCATACCGGCCGCACGAGAACAACCTCATCACCCTGGTCAACGAGTACCTCAAGGACCACGACACCGAGGGTCTGGACATCCAGATCATGTCCCAGGTGCGTGCCATGCGGTACACCCTCGAGCGCGCCTGGCGTGGGCTCGACACCATCTCGGTGACCGGTAACATCCTGCGTGACTACCTCACCGACCTGTTCCCGATCCTCGAGCTGGGCACCAGCGCCAAGATGCTCTCCGTGGTGCCGCTCATGGCCGGCGGCGGGCTGTACGAGACGGGCGCCGGCGGCTCCGCCCCCAAGCACGTGCAGCAGCTCGTGGAGGAGAACCACCTGCGCTGGGACTCCCTCGGCGAGTTCCTCGCGCTGGGTGCGAGCCTGGACGACCTCGGTCGCAAGTACGACAACCCCAAGGCCACCATCCTGGCCAAGGCGCTCGACACCGCGACCGGCAAGCTGCTCGAGAACCGCAAGTCGCCGTCGCGAGTCACGGGCGAGCTCGACAACCGTGGCAGCCAGTTCTGGCTCTCGCTGTACTGGGCCCAGGAGCTCGCCGCGCAGACCGAGGACGCCGAGCTGGCCGAGCGGTTCGCGCCGCTGGCCGAGAAGCTCGCCGCCGATCAGGAGAAGATCCTCGAGGAGCTGACCGTCGTCCAGGGCAACCCCGTTGACCTGGGCGGTTACTACCAGCCCGAGGCGGAGAAGATCAAGTCCGCGATGCGTCCGAGCGCCACTCTCAACGCGCATCTGGACAGCGCGTTCGCCTGACGCGGCCACAGGCGCCGGGTGAGAGAACACCGCGCCCCCGTCGGAATCGTCCGGCGGGGGCGCGGTGCTGTGTCTGAGACGAGAATTTTACGACGACGACAACGCCTTCTGCGGCAGTCGCGGGGCGACGTCCGTGGGCAGTGGCAGGTCAGCCGTCGAACGCGGTCTTCATGCAGCGCATGGCCGCCAGCGTCTTGGGCACCCCGATGTACGGCATGAGGTGCACGAAGCATTCCGCTACCTGCTCCCTCGACATACCGGCCACTTCTACGGCTGTCTTGATATGGCCGGTCAGCTGGGGCTCGGTGCCGCCCATCGCCGCCAGGGCCGCCATGTTGAGCATCTGCCGGTCGCGCAGCTCGAGCCCGTCGCGCTGGTAGGTGCCACCGAACACCGCTCCTACCACCCAGTCGGAGGCGCCCGGGGCGTACTCGTCCAACTGCTGCTTCCACGCGGCGGTACCCTCCGGCGACTGCGTCTGCTCGACGAACTGGTTGCCCTTGTCCATGCTCAGTTCCACTGTTGACCTCCTTGTCGATCGGGAAAATACCTGGTCAGGCTAACAGTTGTGGCCGGTTGTATCCGGCCACTCCAGCGCGCCGGGGGCGTAGGATCAACCCGTTCGGCGGATCTTCCCTGTTCGGTGTGGCTGACGGAGTGCGGACGCTGCGGCCGGGACGCATCCCAGGTTTTTCAGACGGGAGTACGGGACATGCATCGTTTCCAGGGACGCGCCGCGACGATCGGCGTTGCAGCGATGGCCGGGGCTGCGCTCCAGCTGTCCGGGTGCACCGCCGACCCCTCGAGTGATACGGGCAACGTCGCGTCCGCAAGCTCCTCCGAGCGTGGGACCACCACGGTCACCGCAACCGCCCCGGCCACCACGACCGAGCCCGGATCCACAAGCACGCCTGCGGGCACGGGCACCGGGCTGACCTCCGTCGACCCCGCTACCTTCACCGCGCCTCAACACCCCGACGCCTACACCTGGAACTACTCCACGGGCGGCCAGTACCGCGGGTTGTGCGTCTCCGGAGGCGACGGCGTGACCTGCACGGGCAAGCCCGCGGCATCGGTGCCGGATCTCACCGAGCACTTCCCGGGTCGGCCCAGCGCGATCGAACTGGGCCGCGCCGGGCTTCGGTATACGTTTGTCGAGGGGATCCCCGGCGGGCCGGGCGTCCTCGAGACGGGTCAGCAGGTTCAGATCGGTGAAACCCGCTGTTCAAAGCCGAACAGCTCCACTCTCGAGTGCCGCTACGGCAGCAACTCGTTCACCATCACCGGCGCAGGTCAGACGATATCCACTTCCGGCAACGTGCTCGCTGAACGCGACTACTCCAACCATCCCCGCTCAGGAGGCGGCTCCTCGGCAGATTCCCAGTCCGGCTCCGGCTCTTCTTCCGGGCAACCGAGTGACTACATGGGCGCCAGCGGCCTCGTGAGCGGAGTACGCACGTCCGACGGGAGGCTGGTCACCGCATCTACCCCCTCGTGTGATGGGCGCGGAATCCTCATCCTCGACTCCTACGTGGAGGCGTCCAGTCCTCAGCAGGGCATCGCCGATCTGCTCGACAAGCATTCGGGGGCGGGGTTCGCCACACCGGGCCAGTGCCCGTCACTGCGGGCGAGCCTCAACGGCGCCCGCGTGTACCCGATCTACCTCGACTACGGACACGACATGGCCGCACTATGTCAGGCCAAGGCCTCGCGTGGCGGCAATGCCCGACTGCTCACCCAGACTGCGGATTTCAGCGACCCCTGCTGATCGCCGCCCCGCCAGCCTCATCGCGCCGGGGCCAATCCGCCGCTGAGCAGTCGCTCCCACCCGCGTGGCATCGGCGCCGTCACCACCAGCTCCGAACCGTCGGGCAGCGGAATCACCATCCGCGCTGCGTGGAGGTGGAGTCCCCGGCCGCCACTGCGCTTGACGAGGTCATTGAACGCGCGGTCACCGTAGCGGTCGTCTCCGGCGATCGGGTGGCCCTCATGGTGGAGGTGGACGCGGACCTGGTGCTTGCGCCCGGTCAGAAGACGGACGTCGACGAGTGTGGCGCGATTCCCCACCCGGCGACGGGGCTCTACATGTGTCTCGGCGCGCAGCCCTGTCGGATGCGCCACGACCCCGGTGTCGCGCGTGAGCAGTGGCGTCTCCAGTACGGTCACGCCATCAGGCCAGGCCCCCTCCACGATCGCGAGGTATCGCCGGTCGATCTCGTCCTCCCGGTCTCGCAGCAGTTCGTGAAGGTACCGGAGCATTGAGGGGGTCTTGGCCAGGACGAGCACTCCGGAGGTGTCCCGGTCCAGCCTGTGGCCGAGCTCGAGTTCGTGAAGGTCGGGGCGGAGATATCTCAAGGCCTCGATCACCCCGAAGGGATTATCGGTCCCCTTGTGGACCGCCACGCCGGCCGGCTTATTGATGGCCAGCAGGTCAGCGTCTTCGTAGACCACGGCATTCTTCACCCGGTCCAGTAGTTCGGCGGGAGGTCGGGGCCCGGTCGATGCGGGAGCCTCCACCGTCAGTGCGGGGATCTCGACCACATCGCCCTCGACGAGGCGGTAATTCTGCTCGGTCTTGCGCCCGTTGACCCGGAGTTTCCCCTTCCGGAGGAGCTGGAACAACAGGCCTGCCGGTACACCCTTGAGCTGGGACCGCAGAAACTTGTCGAGTCTGCGGCCAGCGTGCTCACCGTCAATGGCGATGGTCTCGGCCGGGCGTGGGGCCCTCTTCGTCACTGGGTCAGCGGCGGATACCTTCGGATGCCTCGCCTGCGGCGGCGGCCGACCGGAGGAGTGAATCCTCCTGCGGCCGTCTCGGCTGTCAGCTTCGGCCTTGGCGCGAAACCGGTGCCTCGGGCCCGACCTTCTGCCGGAACTGGCTCCCCTGCCAGACACAGATTCTCACCACTCCACGCGACACGCTCAGCGACCCGATATGACTACTCCCTGCACTTCATCACAGTCTCATCCGCCGGGCCAGTTGAGCGGAGCCGAGGTCAATGGAGTCGCGCGTAATTGATCGTGCTCAGCGCCTCGTTCACCTCGGAGAAAATCGCACTGACGCCGGTGATGCCGAAGCCGGCGAGCCGCTCGGTGTGCATCCTCACGTACGCCTCGGCGTTCTCGCGGGTGTCGAACATGTAGATGCCGCCGGACTGCTCAGCGGGCTGATCCTCGATCCACACCTTCCAGATGAAGCCCGGCTCGGCGTTGATCGACTCGGCGAGGCCACGGAACGCCTCCGACATCTCCTCACCCCAGGGGCCCTGCATCGGGAAATTGACCTGAACCAGAACAGCCATTGCTCCTCCTCGTGGCTCGCAGCGTAAACCCAGGCTACGCGGACTGCGACCACGTCCTTCGAGAATCGATTCGTGCCGATCCGGAGCCGTGCTTGACTGGCCGCAGGGTGACTGATGAACGCCGACGCCACCGGGGAGGCCACGCATGTCCGTTCTCGCGGCTGGCCGCCGACACACCGTCGCCGTGCGCCGGGACGGAGCAGTGCTCGCGACCGGACACAACGGCGCCGGCGAGTGCAACGTGTCCGGCTGGACCGACATCGTGGCGGTGGCGGCCGGCACCGTGCACGCCGCGCGCAACACCGGCCGATCCCACACCGTGGGACCGCGCGCCGACGGGACCGTGGTGGCAACGGGCTGGAACGGAGACGGCCAGACCGACGTCAGCGCGTGGCGAGACATCCGTGCCGTGGCCGCCGGGTGGCGGACGACCCTCGGCCTCCGACGCGACGGGACGGTGGATGCCGCAGGACGGAACTCGGAGGGCCAGTGTGAGGTCGCGCTGTGGCGCGACATCGTCGACATCGCGTGCGGTGACTGGCACTCCGCGGCGGTCCGTGCCGACGGTGGCATCGTCGTCGTCGGAAATAATCGCCGGGGACAGTGCGACGTCGGAGGGTGGTCGCGCGTGCGATCCGTCGCCGCCGGTCACCTCCACACCGTGGGACGCGGGGTGACCTCGATCGCGGCCGGAAGCCACCACACCGTCGGCCTACGCCACGACGGATCCGTGCTGGCCGTCGGCGCGAACGAGTTCGGACAGTGCGAGGTCGGGCAGTGGAAGGATGTCGTGGCGATCGCCGCCGGGGCGGCCCACACGGTCGCTCTACTTTCCGACGGCCGATTCGTGGCGACCGGCAGCGACGCCGACGGACAGTGCCGCGTCGACACCTGGGCCCGGCACTGACACGGGGACCTCAGTCGCGCAGCACGTAGCTCAGGGTCTGGACGACCTGGTCGGTGGTCTGACACCAGGCCTGGGCCTCGGCGTCGACCTCCTTGAGCGGGTGGACGATGTCGGCATCGTGCAGCGTGATGTACGGCTTGCCCAGTGCGGCGCAGTAACCCGCGTCGAATGCCGCGTTCCACTGCTTGTACTTGTCGCCGAAACGCACCACGACCATGTCGGCCTTCTCGATCAGCGTCCGCGTGCGGATCGCGTTGACCTTCGAGGACTGGTGGTCGCGCCAGAACTGCACGTCGTTCTCGCCCAGGTGATCGCCCGCGGCGTCGCTCGCGGGATGGTCGGTCACGGGCGCGGTGAACGTCACGTCCAGGCCGGCCGCCTTCGCGCCGCGGGCGACCTCCTCGCGCCAGTCGGTGTGGATCTCGCCGGACAGATAAACGGTGAAGGTCATGGCCCCACCATCCTATGAGCGGGTCCGCGGCGGCAACCGGGGGCGATGATGTCCGACCCCTGTGCCAGTGTTCCTTCTCACGAGGACGGCGCCCGCCGTCCGCTATTGGACTCGAGGCTGGCTCGGGCAATTGGTCCGGCAACCCGGCCAACCGGCCAGCAGGCCAGCAGGCCAGCAGGCCAGGACAGTGAGGACCCGTTATGCCTCGATCGACCGACGTGAGCTCCTTTGACCGGATCTGGCCCCTCCTCCTCGCGGCGGTGGAGGAGCTTCACGGGCGTGGATTCACCGCAGTCCGGGTCATACCGACGTTCGGCCCGGTCGGTTATTGGCGGCTGCAGATCACTACCGCCGTGAACCTCCGAGACGGAGTGAATCTCCCGTTCCGCGATGACAGCGCCGTGTTCGGGCTGTCCGCGGGCGGGTTCCCGAGCGTCGGATCCCTGGAGGTCTCGGCTGCCACGACGGTGGACGAGGTCGCCGAGGAGTTCCTCCGCTGTCTCGGCTCGCCTCGGGCGGAGACGTATTTCAACGACGACGAGTACTGCCTGTGGTTCGCGGCTATGCGTCGACAGGCGGACGAACTCGATTCCCCACCCGCAGCGTTCAGTGACGAACATAGTGGGTGGCGGTGCGCGGGAGTGGACATCACTCCCCCGCCGGGCTGGGTGACCGAACGCTAGCCGCCGTTCGTCTCGTCAGCCCCGCACTCGGGGATCGTCGAGCAGGTCGATTCCATAGTCGGCCACGACGGCCCGCATCTCGGAGAGGTACCGCTCGGCCTGGGCCGTGAGGGGGATTCCGGAATGGCTGATCCAGCCGATCTCGATGCTCTCGTCCACCTCGAGCGGGATGGCGACGATTTCCGGGTCCAGGTCGTCGCTGATGATGCCGGTCGAAATCGTGTAACCGTCAAGACCGATCATGAGGTTGAAAATGGTGGCGCGGTCCGAGACCCGGATCTCCCGCTTGCTGGACCGCGTGGAGAGGATCTCCTCGGCGAAGTAGAACGAGTTGTTCGCCCCCTGGTCGAAGGTGAGTCGCGGCAGTTCTGCCAGATCGTCGAGGGTGACGCTGTCCCGGGAGGCCAGAGGATTCTGCCGGGAGATAAAGATGTGAGGGACCGCCGCGAACAGTGGGTGGAACACCAGGCCGGAGTCCCGCAGAAGCTTGTCGATGACCTTGCGGTTGAAGTCGTTCCTAAAGAGAACGCCGACCTCACTTCGCAGGGTCCGGACGTCCTCGATGATGTCCCAGGTCCGGGTTTCCCGGAGCGAGAACTCGTACTGCTCGGCGTCGACGGATTGCACCATCCGGATGAACGCCTCGACGACGAACGAGTAGTGCTGGGCCGAGACGCCGAGCAGCCGACGCGACGGAGGCTGCCCGAGGTATCGCTGCTCCAGGAGCGACATCTGCTCGATGACCTGGCGGGCGTACCCCAGGAACTCGGCGCCCTCGTCGGTGAGCGTCACCCCGCGAGCGGACCGCACGAGCAGCGACCGCCCGACCCGGGACTCCAGATCCTTCATCGCGGCGGACATGGTCGGTTGGGACACGTACAACAAGTCGGATGCCCCCGTGATGGAGCCTTCCGCCGCGACCTCGACGAAGTAGTGCAACTGCTGCAGGGTGATGCCACGCGATTCTCGACGCATAGTTTTTCACTATAGGGATCCATAGCAAACAGTAGTTACCCGATACCTGAACTGGGACTGCAGTATGGGGTCACCGAATTTCCGCAGCGCCGAGCCCGGCCGACCGATCCCGTATTGGACCAACATGTCGAGCGATTTCACGTATCGCATCAGCACCACCCGCTTCGATGAGAACTACACACCATCGGCGGACTCCCGCACCACCACGAACTTCGCCAACCTGGCCCGCGGTGAGCACCGACAGGCCAACCTCCGCACCGCACTGTCGATGATCGCGACCCGATTCCATGACCTCGTCCGCCGGGCCGACGCGCCACGCGACAACCACCAGGCCCGGGAGCCGCACAGCCAGGGCCGGTATGGCCTCGACCTCGATATCGTCACCGCGGATCTGGATTTCACCGCCGACGACGAGCAACTCCGGTTCCCGGTGATCGAGGTCCTCGATATCGGGATCGTCGATCACTCCACCGGCGACCGACTGCCGGGCATCGTGGGGAACAACTTCTCGTCGTACATCCGCGACTATGACTTCAGCGTTCGCCTGCCCGCTGCCAACAAGAACTCGGCCGAGTTCACCGTGCCGGCAGATTTCGGCGAGCTGCACGGCAGGGTGTTCCAGCACTTCCTCGCCTCGGAGGCCTACCGGGAGCGCTTCGACCTGCCGCCGGTGATCTGCATCAGCGTGTCGACGAGCAGGACGTACCGCCGTACCGGCACCCAGCACCCGGTTCTCGGCGTGGAGTATCAGCAGGACGACTACTCGTTGACCGACGACTACTTCCGGAAGATGGGACTTCAGGTCCGATACTTCCTGCCTCCCGGCGGTGTCGCCCCGCTCGCGTTCTACTTCAGCGGCGACCTACTCGGTGACTACTCGGACCTGCAGCTCGCCGGCACGGTCAGCGTGATGGAGACCTTCCAGAAGATCTATCGGCCGGAGATCTACAACTCCCACACTCCCGCCGGCGAGGTCTTCCAACCGTCGCTGGATCACCGGGACTTCACGCCCACCACCGTCACCTACGACCGCGTTGAACGGTCCGAACTCGCGGCCAAGCAGGGCGCGTTTACCCGGGAACACCTCATTGAGCCGTACGGCGAGCGCCTCGAGCAGTGGGCTGCCCGCTACCCCGTTCTCGTCGGATGACCACAGAAGGAACCGCGACCATGAATCCCATACTGCCCACGTCCACCGTCGGCAGCCTGCCCAAGCCCTCGTGGCTCGCGCAGCCGGAAACGCTGTGGGCGCCCTGGAAACTACAGGGCGATGAGCTGATCGAGGGCAAGCAGGATGCGCTCCGAATCGCCACCAAGGAGCAGCGCGACCGCGGCATCGACATCGTCAGCGACGGCGAGCAGACCCGCCAGCACTTCGTGACGACCTTCATCGAGCACCTCGACGGGGTCGACTTCTCCCGGCGCGAAACCGTGCGCATCCGCAACCGCTACGACGCGAGCGTGCCCACCGTGGTCGGCCCTGTGAGTCGCTCGAAGCCGGTGTTCGCCGAAGACGCGGCGTGTCTCCGGCAGCAGACCGACCAGCCGATCAAGTGGGCACTGCCCGGGCCGATGACGATGATCGACACCCTCTACGACGGCCACTACAAAAGTCGAGAGAAGCTGGCGTGGGAGTTCGCGACGATCCTCAACCAGGAGGCGCGAGATCTTCAGGCCGCGGGGATCGACATCATCCAGTTCGACGAGCCCGCCTTCAACGTCTACTTCGACGAGATGCGGGACTGGGGCGTGGCCACACTGGAGCGCGCGGCCGAAGGGCTCCGGGCCGAGACCGCGGTACACATCTGCTACGGATACGGCATCAAGGCGAACACCGACTGGAAGGCCTCGCTCGGCTCGGAGTGGCGACAGTACGAGGAGTCGTTCCCTCTGCTGCAACAGTCCACCATCGACATCGTCTCGCTGGAATCCCACAACTCGCATGTCCCGACAGACCTCATCGAGCTCCTCCGGGGCAAGAAAGTCATGCTCGGTGCCATCGACGTGGCCAATCAGACCATCGAGACCCCGGACGAGGTCGCGGACACCCTCCGCAACGCGCTCCGGTTCGTCGATGCCGACAAGCTCCTGCCGAGCACCAACTGCGGGATGGCGCCCTTCCCGCGGGAGGTCGCGCTGGCCAAGCTGAGTGCGCTCAGTGCGGGGACCGGAATTGTTCGTGAGGAGCTCTCGGGGACGCCGAGCTGAGCAGAGCAGCCACATACGAGAGCGTCACCACCGAGCGGGAGACGGGGGCCGAGTTAGTCGGTCCCCGTCCACGGGATGTAGTCGGACCGCCCCTGCCACGACCCGTGTTCGGCGAGCGGCCGGAAGCGCAGCGTCGTGAACTCGTGGTGAAAGTCCCTGCGTTCCCGTTCAGCCATTGCGGAGTTGTGGCGACGGGCCGGCTTGCCGGCGTCCTTCCCGAAGACCATTCGTGTCATGGCGCGGGTGCTGGTCCAGACCGAGAACGTCGATACCGTGCGGGGCCACCGGATGGCCGCGGTGGCCAGCGTCGACTCCGGGTGATCCCGGATCTGCCGCTCCACGGGGCGACCCCAGTGGATGAAGCGTGCGAGCTCCGGCAGCCGCATGCGTGCGACCGTCACCGCGACCACAGGCTCGTCGGGGCCCATCGCTCTGGCGGCCTCTGGCAGCTGGTCCAGCTCGCTCAGATGTCCCCACTGGCGTACGTACTCGAGACGGACATGCCATCCTTCGGCGAGCTCGCGGCCGAAACCATCGCGTGCGAGGAAGCTCTCGAGCGCGGCCTCGTCACGCCACTGCGCGAACACAGCGATCCGGCGAAGCTGCATCCGTGCGGGAGACACCACAGCGGCCCCGAGCCGCATCCCCGCCAGCACCTCCACGTGCTCCAACCCCGGGGCTGCGGGGGCCGTCGCCAGCGCCTTCACCGCCGCCCGCACAGACACCTGCGCGAGATGAAAAGAGTAGATGGTCAAGCCGTTTCCCGCCCCGTCGTCTGCTGCCTGTCCCAGGTTCCTGACGATACCGACTGTGACAGGCGTAGGTTTCGATCATGAGCAGTCGCCGAGTACTCCAGATCGGGATGGATCCGGATGTGATCGACTTCTCGCCATGGCCCGGTCAATCGGCCGAGGCAGTGCGCGCTCGACTTGATCGTGCCCAAGCCGACCTACGTGACGCGGGATTCGAGATCACCACCTGCCTCCTGCCGGATGACGCCACGTCTGCCGAGGCCGCAGTCACGAACGCGCTCTCAGGCGAGAGGTTCGACGTGATCGAAGTCGGCGCAGGACTCAGGACATCCAACGAATACACGCTGATCTTCGAGCGGGTGATCAATGTCGTCGTCACACACCACCCCACGGCGCGGCTCTGCTTCAACGACTCACCCGAGACCACACTCGACGCCGTGCGCCGCGGATTCGCGGAGTGAACTGGAGCCCGGTCTACCTGAGCCGGCCTGAGAGGAGCGCCCTGGATACTGAGATCTCCTCCGAAAACGCACGTCGATGCCCCGTGCTACTTCCGGAACCCCATCGACCGCTCCGCTAACGCGGCCCTCAGAATCCGAATGGCTTTGGGCCCGACCCCATGGATCTCGAGGAGCTCCTTCTCAGAGTGCTCGCTCACCTTCTCCGCACTGTCGATACCAGCCAACTGGAGCTCACGGGGGGCAGTCTTTCCCAGCTCGTTCGGAAGGTCACCAACCGGGCGCACATCAGGAGTTGCCATGGTTCAGCCTTTCACGGTGCACTCGAATTGCTAACCCGGCAACCGCTGGTTCGGGTTCCTCGGAGGTTGCCATCGGAATGATCAGGTCTCCAAGATTAGGAACCCTGGACACGGGAGCCAAGCGCATTTCACACGATGAAACGGAACTCCATCGCGTTCCGGAACATCGAGCCATCAGGCGTTCGGTGAACTACTCGCTCATCGGAGCGCGAGCGTCTCCACGGGTTGACCGGTGATCTCGGCGATCAGATCGAAGTCTTTATCCACCGCCAAGACGGTCAACCCGGCCTTCTCCGCAGTGGCAGCGATCAGCAGATCCGGAATAGAGGGCGCGCGATGCTGGCCACGGTCGGCGAGCAGCAGCTGCACCTCCTCGGCCCGATCCTCGATCGCGGGCGTAATGCGCTCAATAGGCATCAGCGACAGCGGTGGCCGCCGAAAACCCTCCCGACCCTCGGCTCCTGTTCGAACTGAGAACCCGAGCTCAAGCCGAGTGATCGTCGAGATCCGAACCAGGCCACGGTCAATCCTTAGCCTCCAGGAATCAACGTTGTCGGCGTGGCCGAGCTGCAGCCTGACGATAGCCGACTTATCGATGAGCCAATTCGTCACTGCCATGCGTCAGCCATGACCTCCGGGTCGGCAAGGTCAGCGAAGATCTCACCGGCACGCTGCCAGTCCTCATCGGTCGACTTGGTCGCCGGTCGAGGAGCATCGTCCTCTAGCCGCCGGCGCAGATACTCATTGCGAGACAGGCCCAATTCTTTGGCACTCTGGTCGATCCGAGCGATAGTTTCGTCACTGAGCCCGCGAATCAGCACATTTGTCACGACTACCACCTCCAAGCACAAGTGACATCATGATATCACTAGCTGAACCGGCGGGGACGCGATCAGACGTTAAACCGAAACTCCACCACGTCGCCGTCGACCATGACGTAGTCCTTGCCCTCCATGCGCACCTTGCCGGCAGCCTTGGCCGCGGCCATCGAGCCTGCCTCATCGAGGTCGCCGAACGAGACGATCTCGGCCTTGATGAAGCCCTTCTCGAAGTCGGTGTGGATCACGCCGGCGGCCTTGGGAGCGGTGTCGCCCTTGCGGATGGTCCAGGCGCGGGACTCCTTTGGGCCGGCGGTGAGGTAGGTCTGCAGGCCGAGGGTGTGGAACCCGGCGCGAGCGAGGGCCGCCAAACCGGGCTCGGTCTGGCCGATCGACTCGAGCAGTTCCATGGCGTCGTCGTCGTCAAGTTCTAATAGTTCGGCCTCGACCTTCGCATCGAGGAACACGGCGTCGGCGGGAGCCACCGCGGCGGCCAGTTCGGCCTTGCGCTCGTCGCTGGTGAGCACGGACTCGTCGGCGTTGAAGACGTAGAGGAACGGCTTGGCGGTCATGAGGTGCAGCTCGCGGAGCAGTCCGCGGTCGATCTCGTCCTGCGCCTTGAACAGGGTGCGCCCGTCCTCGAGCACGGCCTGCGCCTTGCGGACCTCGTCGAGCACCGGCGCGAGGGACTTGTCCTTGCGGGAGTCCTTCTCCATCCGGGGGATGGCCTTCTCGATGGTCTCGAGGTCGGCGAGGATCAGCTCGGTGGCGATGACCTCGATGTCGGACATCGGGTCGACCTTGCCATCGACGTGGATGACGTCCGGGTCGTCGAAGACACGCACGACCTGGCAGATGGCGTCGGCCTCGCGGATGTTGGCGAGGAACTTGTTGCCCATGCCCTCGCCGGTGCTCGCGCCCTTGACGATGCCGGCGATGTCGACGAACGACACGACGGCCGGCAGGATCCGCTCCGAGCCGAAGATCTCGGCCAGGCGGTTCAGCCGCGGGTCGGGAAGGTCGACGACGCCGACGTTGGGCTCGATCGTGGCGAACGGGTAGTTCGCCGCGAGCACGTCGTTGTTCGTCAGGGCATTGAACAGGGTCGACTTCCCGACGTTGGGCAGTCCGACGATTCCGAGGGTGAGGCTCACGGCACCAGAGTCTACGTCCCACTGCCCCGCGGGTCCGCCCCGCCACCCGCCACTCCACCCACCCGGCGCCCGGAGCAGGATCTCGCACCGGCGTCCACCCCACGATCGGAGCCCTCGCCCACGCCGGTGTCCGGCAGCAAAGCTCCGCTCCCTCTGTCATCATGAGTCCCATGAGTGACGAGCCGGCACGGCCACCCAAGAAGGACGCTGACGACCAGACGGTCGACAGGTCGGTCCTGCTCGGCATCGGTGGCCGCTGGCTCACCGATTGGGCCCTACGCCTGGCGATCGTGCTGGTCGCCGGCTGGCTACTGTCCAAGGTCGGCGGCGCGCTGTGGGTGGGCATCCTGCCGATCCTGCTGGCACTGATCATCTCGACGGTTCTCTGGCCGCCCACCGGCTGGATGGTGCGCCACAAGTTCCCCTCGTCCCTTGCGGCGCTCATCTCGGTGGTGGGCGCCCTCGGCCTCATCTCCGGCCGTGGCCGGCGATGGCGGCTTCATGATGA
>DGYFD06202__coassemble_349_pt1 | contig 20910 bp, 18 predicted proteins | sample DGYFD06202__metabat2_low_PE_009 | metagenome-assembled genome bin DGYFD06202
GGGGCGGGCGGGCCCGGCACGGGGTCCGCGCCCGCGAGTACTCCCGGCGTGGTGACGGACGTCGGGGTCGACGACGACGAGGCCGGCACCCCGCTGTCGCCCACGAGCGCCCCCACCGACGAGGCCTCCGAGGCGGCCGGGGCCACCGGGACCGTGGCGGCCGCGGCGGATCCGGAGGCCCCGTGGGAGCGGTTGTCCTGGCGGATGCTCCTGGTCGACCCGCTGGGTTCGTTGACCCGGCTGGCGCCCCTGTTCCTCATCTCCCTGTGGCTGGGGTCCAATCGCAGCAACTACTGGTTCGAGTTCATCGTCATCTCGCTTGTCGTGGTGGCCGGCGTGCTGCGCTGGCTGTCGACGAGCTACCAGGTCGGCCGCACACACATCATCCTCAAGAAAGGCTTCTTCAGCCGCCAGGTCGTCACGGTGGCCCGCAACCGCATCCGCAGTGTCGACACCGAGTCCGACCTGTTCCACCGCGTCATGCGGGTGTCGATCGTCGAGGTGGGAACCGGCCGTTCCGACGCGGGCAAGTCCGGGGCCGAGCGGTTCCGCCTCAACGCGATCGACACCTCCCTGGTCGAGCCCCTGCGCGACGAGCTTCTCAAGCACCGGCGTGCCCTGGACCCGAACCTGAGCCTCGAGGACGAGGAGCAGTGGGGGTCGCGGTTCGGTGAGGACATCGCCCGGTGGCGCGTCACGTGGGCCCGGTTCGCGCCTTTTTCGTTCATCGGGTTCGGTGTCCTGTTGTCGATGTGGCTCATCACGTGGCAGATGGGCGACATGCATTCGCGCATCATGGACCTGGCGCTGGTGGAGGGGACGATCGACTGGCTCGACTCCCTCGGTGAGCCGTACGCCGTGGTCGGCAAGGGCATCGCGATCTGGTTTGTCGCCGGCGTGCTGGGGATCATCACGTACGCCATCCGGTACGGCAAGTACGCCCTCACCGAGCGCGGTTCGGTGTTGTACGTGCAGAACGGCATCCTCCGTCGCAAGCATCAGGCGCTCGACAAGGCGCGTCTGCGCGGCGTGGAGATCCGTGTCCCCGTCTACCTCCGGATGCTCGGCGGCGGCCGGCTGGAGCCGGTCATGACGGGCACCAAGAAGGGTGCGGCGGCCTCGACGCTCCTGCCCCAGGCCCCGTTGAAGGACGTGCGGCGCGTGGCCACGCGCATCGTCGGTGACGAGATCCCGGTGACGGTTCGGCTGCGACGACACCCGTGGAAGGCGACCCGGCGCCGGATCACGCGTGGGCTCCTCCCCTTCTGGATCGTCGCGGGCCTGTTCATCCTCATCCGCATCGATTCCGGGCCGTCGGCGGACGTATGGGTGTACTGGGGCATCCCCGCGGCCCTGGTGTTCTTTCTGCTGCTGTCCTTCGACCGGATCCGGCAACTCGGCCACGCCCTGCTGCCCGACATGCTCGTGACCTCGCACGGGTCGTGGGCGGCCAAGCGCACGGTGCTCGAGTCGGACGGCATCATCGCCTGGACCGTGAGTCAGTCGGTCTTCCAGCGCTCGGCCAAGGTCGCGACGGTCACCGCGGCGACCCCGGCCGGGGCCGGCGGCTACTCCGTGATGGACATGGACGCCGACGAGGCGTGGGCGCTCGCCGAGGCGCTGACGCCGGGGATCACGGACGTCTGGCAGTACGAGGGCGACCAGGACTCCGTCGGTTCGGTTTCACCGTCGTTGGGCGTCCGGCGTCAGTGATCGACCGTAGGTGGCCACCCACAGTGGGATCAGCCCGCCGAACACCAGCAGCCCCAGTCCGCGGAGGCTGATCGGCACCGGCATGTCGCCACCGGGCCCCATGTCGAGGGCGATCACGGTGATGATGAAGACCAGTGCGGGGAAAGCCGCCACGGCCTTGCTGTCCGACCACATCGCGGCCACACGGACCAGCAGGAGCGACCACGCCCCGGCCACCAGGATGGTGATCGGAAAAGGTACCGGTCCCACATACATCGTGAGCCAGGCCGAGGTCAGGACGCACATCGTCACCGCGCCCACCGCGAGCAGGACCAGCGCGACGGCCATCTCGATCAGGGATGCCGGCCCGGGCTTGGTCACCGTGGCCCGCGTCGTGCCGGGCTCGGACTCTGTCACTCGAACTCGCCCATCCCGCTGAGCAGGTCGGCGACCCCCGCCGGGCAGCGCTCGTAGGTGCCGGTCTGCTCGTCGAAGTCGTGGCTGATGTACCACTCGACCTGGGCGACGGGCTGGAGCACTCCGTTGGTCAGTGCCAGGAACCAGGGCTCACCCTCTGCGTTCGGGACCAGTTCGAGCTGGGTGGCGTGTCCGGTGAGCGCCTCGAGCTTGGCCGCATACGCCATATCGCCCAGGGCGACGCGGTGAGTGAGCTTGCTGTCGGTGATCGAGGGCAATTCCTCGGCCTCGGCGTGACGTAGGTGGTCCGGCGGGGCCGGGTGCTGCCGGGTGACCTCCGAGCGTGCCGTGACGGTCCAGGCGATGCGGCGCGGACGGTGCGTCGCCTCCTCGACCGCGGCATGGACGATCGCGTGGGCCCGGATATGGTCCGGATGGCCGTACCCACCGTGCGGGTCGTAGGTCACCACCAGGTGCGGGCGCACCTCGTTCAGGAGCTCGACGAGTTCCGCGACCGCCGCCGGTCCGGAGTTCACGAATGCGCGCGGGTGCTGCGCTGAGGGAGTTCCGGCCATCCCGGAATCGCGCCACCGACCGGCTCCGCCCAGGAAATGAGTCCGGCGCACGCCCATCGCCCGCAGCGCTGTCGCCAGCTCGCTGATGCGGTATCCGCCCAGCTGGTCCGCCCGGTCGGCGACGAGACCGGCGAACTCATCGCCCAGTACCTCGCCCTCCTCACCGAGGGTGCAGGTAACCACGGTGACCTCGGCGCCGGCGGCCACCAGCATCGCGATGGTCCCGCCTGTGGTGATCGACTCGTCATCGGGATGGGCGTGGACGAGAAGGACTCGCAGTCCTGCCGCGACCGGGGCCTGGACCGGGGTCGACGACGAACTCACTGCCGGGTTCATCCGTTCCTCCTCCACGTGGGTGCGGCCTCGAAGACGTCGGTGACGGTACGGGCCACGCTCACATCAGTATCGTCCTCAGCGGCCGGCGGACCCCCCATCTCGAGTCCATCGTCTGCCAGGAGCATCGTAGGCCGCACGAGCGGGACACGCAGCGCGAGTTCTGAGACCAGGTCCCCGGCCGTCGTCAGGTCCGCGGTGCCCCGGGGAGCCTCGCCATCGGTATCGGCCACGGCGCCGGCCCCTGCTCCGGCTCCGTCGCTGCCCTCTACATTCGTTCCGGCGTTCGGGCCGAACCCGAGCGCGGCATCGATCCGGAGGTCACAGTGGCCGGCGACATCCGAGGTCCGGGCCTGGGCTCTGGCACCGAGCGTGCGTGCCGGGGTGGTCTCGGTACTGGTCGGGGTGGTCTCGTCGTCGGCCTCCTCCCCCTGAGCCGTGTCCCTCTCGGTCCGTGACGGCGCGGTGCGCTGCGAGGTCGGCGGGACGAGGCTGGAGACGGTCGTGGGCGGCCGCGAGGGAGTTGACGAGGTATCCGCCGATGCCGCGGGACTGTCGGTGCACGCGAACCTGGATACCGCGGCCAACTCCGGGTTGCCGTCGGTGGGCTGCCAGCCGACTACCGCATCGACCAGCCCGTGTGGCAGGGCATCGGCGTAGAGAGCTGTCGGTTCGAGCTCCCACACCTGCGCGCCGATACCGGCACCTCGCAGTTGATCCGCCAGGGTGTAGGCGGCGGTGGCAGCGCGATCATCGGCCGCCTCGACGCCGAGGGTGACGGTCAGCAGCTCACCGCTACGCTGCCACCACCCGTCCTGCCTCGAGTAGCCGGCCGCCGCCAACTCGCTCTCGGCGAGGTCACTGTCCGAGGTGGTGACGGCCGCGGCGCCCGCCGGGAAGGGGAACGACGAGACGCGGGGGTCGGCCTCGCCGGTGACGATGCGGCCCACCACGTCTGGGTCGATCGTGGCGGCCAGAGCCCGCCGGACGTTCTCCTGAGACACCGCCGGTGCCTCCGTGTTGAAGCCCAGTTCCAACTGCGCCGAGGCCATGACCGTGCTTCCGGCGACCCCGGGGACCGTCGCGGCGACATCGGCGGCAACGGGGGTATCCGCCACCATCGCCACGACGCCCGGTCCGTCTCGCAAGGCCGTACCCAACTGGCCGGGTCCGGTCTCACGCCGCACGACGATCTGCCCGATCGCGGGCGCCTTCGCCCAGTACCGGTCATTGCGGACGAACTCGATCTCCCCGCGCCCCAGGTCAGCGGCGCGGATCATGTAGGGGCCCGCGCTCATCACCGGCAGCCCGGACATCGCGCCCTCGAACCCGTCCGGCGCGTCTTTGAGGATGTGCCCCGGGAGCAGGTGGGTGAACAGGCTCCGCCAATGCTCCGGGGGCGCGTCGAACACCACGTCCACCACTTTGCCGCCGGCACCGGCGCGCACGGCGACGATCCGCTCGTACCCGGCCGGGTCCACCACTCCGGGCTGGGTGGTCATCTGACGCCACAGGTACTCGAAGTCCTCCGCGGCGACGGGCACGCCGTCTGACCATTGCGCGCCCGGATCGATGGTGTAGCGGATGGTGGACGGGTCGTCGGTCAGGGGCGCCGCGGAGACCAGCAGGTCGTCGTTGAGGACCGGTTCGCCGCGCGGCCCCGTCACGAACGCACTGGGCAACAGCAGCGAGGCGACCAGGTCGGTGTCGACCCCCTGGTCGGCGAGGAGGTGCGGGTTGAACCCCTCCTCGACCCTGTCGAGGGCGAGGAGGAGTCCGCCGGCGTCGAGACTGACGTCCTGTGCGGAGCCGGAGCCCTCCTCACCGCCGCCGACCACGGTCGGTGGTGGCGGGTCGGCCACGCAACCGGTGACGACGACGAGGGACACGGCCGCGGCCAGTGCGGCCACTGCCCGACGACGTCCAGTCGCCCCCTCCGTCGTCACATGGTCCCCTTGAGGTGAGCCCGTTACTGGTTTCGCGCCTTGGAGCGGCTACGGGCCTTGGCCCGCTCGGTCGCGGTGAGCAGCACCTTACGCACCCGGATCGCCTCGGGGGCCACCTCGACGCACTCGTCTCCGGCGCAGAACTCCATGGCCTCTTCGAGGCTGAGGTTCTTGTGCTTGGAGAGGGTCTCGGTGGCGTCCGAGCTCGCCGCACGCATGTTGGTGAGCTTCTTCTCCTTGGTGATGTTGACGTCCATGTCCTCGGAGCGCGGGTTCTCGCCCACCACGACGCCCTCGTAGACCTCGGAGCCCGGCTCGATGAAGAAGTCGCCGCGGTCCGCGAGCCCCAGCAGCGCGAAGGTGGTGGCCTTGCCCGAACGGTCCGCGACGAGCGAGCCGGTGTGGCGGGCGCGGATCTCGCCGGCCCACGGCTCGTACCCGGCCGAGACCGAGTTGGCGATGCCGGAGCCACGGGTCTCGGTCATGAAGGTGGTGCGGAATCCGATGAGTCCGCGGGCGGGCACGGTGAACTCCATGCGGACCCAGCCGGAACCGTGGTTGCTCATCTGGTCCATCCGGCCCTTGCGGCCGGCCATGAGCTGGGTGACCGCACCCAGGTGCTCCTCGGGCACGTCGATGGTCATGTGCTCGAACGGCTCGTGGAGCTTGCCGTCGATCGTCTTGGTGACGACCTGCGGCTTGCCGACGGTGAGCTCGAAGCCCTCACGACGCATGGTCTCGACGAGCACGGACAGCGCCATCTCGCCTCGGCCCTGCACCTCCCAGTCGTCGGGCCGCTCGGTGTCCAGGACCTTGAGCGAGACGTTGCCGACCAGCTCCTGATCCAGGCGGGCCTTGACCATCCGGGCGGTGAGCTTGGTGCCGCCGTTGCGGCCGGCCATGGGCGAGGTGTTGACGCCGATGGTCATGGAGATCGCCGGCTCGTCGACCGTGATGGCGGGCAGGGCCACCGGGTTCTCCGGATCGGCCAGCGTGTCACCGATCATGATGTCGCTGATGCCGGCCACGGCCACGATGTCGCCGGCGACGGCCTCGTCGGTCGGGACGCGCTCGACACCGTCGGTCTTGAGCAGCTCGGAGATCTTGACGGACTTGGTCTCCTGACCGCCGTCCGGGGTGTTGTGGATCCAGGCCACCTGCTGGCCCTTGCGCAGACGTCCGTTGTGGATCCGGACCAGGCCGATACGACCGAGGAAGTTCGAGGCGTCCAGGTTGGTGACGTGTGCCTGCAGCGGCGCCTCCACGTCGCCCTTCGGCGCGGGGATCACGTCATAGAGGAGCTTGAAGAGCCCGTCCAGGTTCTCGGAGTCGGGCTCCTGGCCGTTGTCCGGCTGCGTGGTGGACGCCTTGCCGGCGCGGCCGGAGGCGAAGACGACGGGGAGCTCGAGTGCGTGCTCGGCCGCGGCCTGGGCGGCCGGGTCCTCCAGATCGGCGGCCAGGTCCAGCAGCAGGTCCTGGGCCTCCTCGACGACCTCGTCGATCCGCGCGTCCGGACGGTCGGTCTTGTTGACCACGATGATCACGGGCAGCGACGCGCCGAGAGCCTTGCGCAGCACGAAGCGGGTCTGCGGCAGCGGACCCTCCGAGGAGTCGATGAGCAGCACCACGCCGTCGACCATCGACAGGCCGCGCTCGACCTCGCCACCGAAGTCGGCGTGACCGGGGGTGTCGATGATGTTGAGGACGAGGTCTCCGCCACCGGCGCCCGCGCCGGGGCGACGCACCGCGGTGTTCTTGGCGAGAATGGTGATGCCCTTCTCGCGCTCGAGGTCACCGGAGTCCATGACGCGGTCCACCAACTCCGCCCGTTCGTCGAACGCACCCGACTGACGCAGCAGTGCGTCGACGAGAGTCGTCTTGCCGTGGTCGACGTGCGCCACGATGGCGACGTTACGGAACTCGGTCAGGGCCATACGCTGGGTTCTCCCTCGGGGGCATTCGGCGCCGGGACGGCGGTGTGACCGCCGGGCGCGTGATGGGGATCGGCGGCATCTGGCCACGAGATCCACAGGCGCGTCCAGACAGGTCGCGCGTGCGGACCCACTTTACCCGCTAGAGGTCCACCCTCTATATCCACGGGAAGGGTCTGCACGCACTTTGTGCGCTAAGTCACCAGCACCGTTGGCCGCGCCAGCAGCACATGAACGGCCCGCGGGAAGCCCTCTGTTATTTACATCACGCGCAACATCTGCAACACTGGCCACAGATCGGGCTCAGAGGCGCCTCCCCGGTATCGCCATCTGGGTGCTCTGTGAGAATATCTAGCGGTCGTCCGGTCGATCCGTTGACCGGTCCGCCCGCCTCATCCGAAGAATGGACTCGCCAGTGATCCGCCACTCGCTCAGGACCTCGTTCCGGACCCTCGGCATCGGCGCCGTCGCCGCCATGGCCGTTGGTCTGGCAGCGCCCGCCACTGCCAGCGCCCAGTCGCTCGACGAACTGGGTCGCCCGACCGAGCCGGTCCTGCAGGCCATGGAGAACCTGGCCGAGCAGCAGTGGATCCCTGAGGACAGCCGGGGTACCATTCTCCGCCTCGTAGGCTTCTTCCGCGGCTCCGGTGAGCCCGGGACCCCGCTCCCCGAGAACGGCCCGGTCATCGCGCAGTTCGCATACCCGACGATCATGCAGAACTGCATCGGCGGAGAGCAGACCGCCGTGGGTGCCGCCACCGCCGTCCCCGGCCCCGCCGATCTCCCGCTGCCCGGCATCCCCAACGGCCAGCTCGGCTTCGTCTTCACCGCGCTCGGCACCGAGGGCGTCGCCGACCACCAGGTGCAGCCCATGACCGTCGACTGGGTCAACATCCACAACGGCCGCACCGGCCAGACCGTGCTGACCTACAACGGCATCAACGAGGGCGGCCCGGCCACCCTCAACGGCGTCGCGGACACCGGTCCCGGCCACGTGCTCATGGTCCTGCGGGGCGGTGTCACCACCACGCTCGAGGACGGTGGGACGTCGAACTGCGTGCCGTTCCCGACCGTGGGTTCCGCCTTCGTCGGCTGACACCCCGAGTCCGAGCCGGCCGCCGCACGAGGCGTAGCCGCGACGACACGACACCCCGGAAGCCACCATGACTTCTGTTGACACGGACTCCCCGCAGTTTCGTGACGCACTCGACACGGCCCGCCGCGCACTCCAGCGTGGCGGGCCGCTCGTCGTTCTGAGCGGGGCGGGCATGAGCGCCGAGAGTGGCGTGCCCACCTTCCGCGACGCACAGACTGGCCTGTGGGAGCGCTACGACCCCACCGACCTGGCCACCCCGGAGGCGTGGCGGGCCGATCGGGACATGGTGTGGGCCTGGTACCGCTGGCGAGAGCACCTGATCACCTCCACCACGCCCCACGCCGGCCATGTGGCCATCGCGCGGGCCGCGGCCCACCGTGAGGTCGGGGTGGTCACGCAGAATGTCGACGATCTTCACGAACGTGCCGGGTCCCCGGTGGTGCACCACGTCCACGGCAGCCTGTTCGCCCACCGCTGCGACACCTGCGCCACCCCGATCGAGGTGAGCCCACCGCCGCCGGAGCCTGTGGACCGGCTCGAGCCACCCCACTGCACACGCTGCGACGGGCGGGCTCGTCCCGGGGTCGTGTGGTTCGGCGAGACGCTCCCCCGCGCCCCCTGGGAAGCCGCGGTCAGGGCGGTCACGGCGGCCGGTGTCGTCGTCGTCGTCGGAACCTCCGGCCTCGTCTATCCCGCCGCGTCACTTCCCGGCCTCGCGGCCCAGGCGGGCGCCCCGGTGATCGAGATCAACCCCGGCCCCTCGGGACTCGGCGACGAGGTGGATGTCCACCTCCCCGCCCCGGCCGGGCAAGTCCTCCCGGCGCTCCTGGCCAGCTGACGGCGACGGCGCGGCCCGCCCCAGGTTGACACGGGCGCGGCTGATCACACGGACCGCCATTCACGCCCGGTGCCACGACAAACGCCATAGGATTTCCACGCGCAGGTTCCCCCGCGCTGCCCATCCTTGAAGAGGGAGTTCTCATGGCCGACACTTCACCCGCACCACGGACGCTCGCCGTCGTGGCCGCGGAGTTCATAGGAACGTTCTGGCTCGTCCTCGGCGGCTGCGGCACCGCGGTGTTCGCCGCCGTGCAGGTCGCGCAGGCCGACACACTCGACATCCCCGTCGGCGTGGGTTACCTCGGGGTCGCGATCGCCTTCGGCCTGACCGTCGTCACCGGCGCGTACGCGGTCGCACACATCTCGGGCGCGCACTTCAACCCCGCCGTGTCCGTGGGAGCGGCGGTGGCTGGCCGTCTGCCCTGGGCCCAGGTGCCGGTCTACGTGATCAGCCAGGTGATCGGCGGACTCGTCGCCGGCGCCGTGATCTTCGTGGTCGCGTCCGGCAAGGACGGCTTCTCCGCCACCGGCAACATGGCCGCGAACGGCTACGGTGCCCACTCCCCCGACGGATACAGCCTGGTCTCCGCGCTGATCATCGAGATCATCCTGTCCGCGATCTTCATCTGGGTCATCCTCGGTGTCACCGACCGTCGCGCCCCGGCCGGGTTCGCCCCGCTCGGGATCGGTCTCACCCTGACGCTGATCCACCTCATCTCGATCCCCATCACCAACACCTCCGTCAACCCCGCGCGCTCCACCGCCGTGGCGTTCTTCAACGGCGACGGTGCGCCCGGACAGCTGTGGATGTTCTGGGTGGCGCCGCTGGTGGGCGCCGCGATCGCCGGGGTGCTCTACGGTCCGCTGTTCGGCGAGAAGTCGCGGACCCCCGTCCCGGCCTAACCGACCCGAACGCCAGCAGGGCCCGCGGATTCTGGGTTTCCGCGGGCCCTGCTGTCGTTCTCGCCGTACCGCTCACCGCCGCGGCGGGTCGGGATCGACGCGACCGGGCCCCTCGTTCAGCGGCTCCGCCCGACGGTGAGCGCCACCGTCGACACCCCGCTCGGGACCCCGGTCGGGGCCGACCTCGAAGAATCGCTCGCGACCACCGTCGACTCCGCGCCCGTGGGCGCCGTTGGCGGGAGCTCTACCGTGGTCGTCGGGGGCCGCGGCTCTGCGGCGGGGATCGAGTTCATCCGCCGTACGTTCCATTTTTGAAACGTCGCGCTTCTGCTCCTCGAGCGCGTCCCGGTGACGGTCGGCATCCGCACGCAACTTCTCGGCCTCCGCGGCCTTCGCCCGGGCCTCCTGCTCGGCGGCGCCGGCCCGATGCTCCTGCTCACGCGCAACCGCGTGTTCGCGATCCAACGCCCGCTCCCGCTGCTGGGCGTCCCTCCGCAACTCAGCGGCCTCGGTGAGCTTCCTGCGGTTGTTGCTTCGGGTAACCAGTGCGATGAGCGCGATGACGACGATCACCGCGATCACCCCGATGACGATCCACATCACAGGGTCCACTGTCATCTCCTTCGTCGGGGACAGGTCTCCCCGCGAACCTAAGACCGAGCGGAACAGTGCGCCACCGGACCAGTCGCCAGCCAGGGCCACCGACATGCGATGGCCGCGGCCTGCGGGCACGGTATCGCGCTAGAAAACCTCGCGGCGGGTCAGTCCGGCCTCACGGGCCTGACTGCTCAGGCGCTCACGGTGATCGGGGTGGGCTATCGCGATGAGCGCCTCGGCACGCCCCGCCACGGATTTACCGCGCAGTTCGGCGATCCCGTACTCGGTGACGACGTTCTCGATGATGTTCTTGTGCGTGGTCACCGTGCTGCCCGGAGTGAGCGACAGATTGATCCGGCTGATGCCCTTCGAGGTCTGCGACGGAGTCACGATGAAACCGTGACCTCCGGGCGAGAACGTGCACCCCCTCGCGAAGTCCGCCTGTCCCCCGGCCCCGGACCAGTACCGTCCCGCGATCGTCTCCGACGCAGCCTGCCCGTACAGGTCCACCTCACTGGTGGCGTTGACCGAGTACAGGTTGTGCTCCTGCCCGATCACCCGCGGATCGTTCACGATGTCCACTGGGAGCATCGCGACCGAGGGGTTGTTGTGCAGCCAGTCCATGAGCCGCTGGGATCCGACGGCGAAGGTGGTCACGTGCTTGAAGGGGCGCCCCGTCTTGCGCGAACCATCGATCACGCCGGCTCGGACGAGATCCATCACCCCGTCTGACAACGCCTCGGTGTGGATGCCCAGGTTCTTGTGGCCGGTGAGCTTCGACAAGAACGCGTTGGGGAGCTTGCCGACGCCGAGCTGGAGGCATGCGCCGTCCGGGACCCTGTCGGCGATGATCTCCGCGATCGCCTCGTCGACCCGACCTGGACGGGGCGGGTCGACCGTGATCATCGGTGCGTCGTTGCGCGTCACTCCGACTACCTGCGAGATGTGGATGTGGTTTCGCCCGAAGGTGCGGGGCATGTTCGCGTTGACCTCGACGAAGAACGGCACCTGACCGATGAAGGACGCGACATAGTCGGCGTTGGTCCCCATCGAGAAGAATCCGTGGTCGTCGATCTCCGAGACCATCGTCACCGCCAACCCGGGCGGCGAGAACTCCCGCATCGTTGCCGGCACCTGGGCGAAATCCACCGGCACCAACTCGCAGTGTCCGGCGTGGAAGTTCTCACGCGAACCCGGGCCCAGGAAGTAGTCGACGTGCCGGAGCCGGCCGGGGTGGGCTCCCTCCATGAAGGGCAGGGATTCCCACGGATCCATGTGGTGAACCGTCACGTCCTCGAGCTGATCCGCGCCCTCGTCCAGAGCTCGCAGTACCGCGGTCGGGGCCGCGTTCTGAATCGGGGCGATGACGTGCATCCCCGGGGTGACGTGGTCGAGAACCGCCGAGGCGGGTAGTTCTGTGTACCCGGACAAACGCATGGGAGCCTGCTCTCACTGACGACGGTGACAGAGATGTCGAGGGGTGGGCGGCCTCAATGGCGAGACCGGGACGAGGTTCGGGCGAGAACCAAGGGGCTGCGCTGGCAGCACTGCCGGGTGGTGCGCGATCACCCCAGTGCGGGGATCACCTCCCGCTCGAAGAGTTCGAGTCCGGAGGTGTCTGTAGCGATCTCCGGGAAGTAGAAGATCCCGTACTCCATTCCCAGGTTCTTCAGTTCTGTCAGCTTCTCCACGATCTGCTCGGGCGTCCCCACCGCCGGCAGCCCCTCGTAGGCGCCGAGCTGGCGCTCCGCCTCGTCCGCTCCGACGTAGCGGGCCATCCGGTCCCGGAGGAACGCCAACCTGTCCGCCACCTCGCGCTCGGTCTCGGCGATCGCGACGTTGTAGTTCGCAGTGCGGGTGATCTCCGCCGGATCACGTCCGATGTCTGCGCAGTGCCGGTGCAACACCTCGGACTTGTGGGCGAATCCCTCCGGGGTGCCGTCAAAATTCGTGTAGTCCGCGTACGTGGCGGCCATGCGCAGTGTTTTCCGCTCCCCGCCGCCGGCAATCCACACCGGGATCCCACCCTCCTGCAACGGACGCGGCTGCACGATGGCACCGTCCACCTCGTAGTGCTCGCCCGCGAACGAGACCACGCCCTCGGACCAGGCCTGGCGCATGATCTGCACGCCCTCGTCCAGCATTCCCAGACGGGTGCCCGCCGAGGGGAAACCGAAGCCGTACGCCTCCCACTCGTGCTGGTACCAGCCAGCGCCGATTCCCATCTCGACGCGACCGCCCGAGATCATGTCGACGGTGGCGGCCGTCTTGGCGAGCATCGCCGGGTTCCGGTAGCCGATACACGTACACATCTGCCCGAGGCGCACGCGCGACGTCGTCGCCCCGAGAGCGGCCATGAGACTCCACGCCTCGTGCGTGGCCTCCGTCTCGGTCAGTGGTGAGGTGTGCATGTGGTCGTACACCCACACCGACTCCCACGGACCGGCATCCGCCCGGGACGCGAGATCCGAGATGGTGAACCAGTGGTCGGCGGGTGGGGTGTCAACCAGGTCGAGTCGCCAGCCCTGGGGAAGAAACATTCCGAAACGCATAACAGCGAGCGTAGCCCCGCCGCGACCACCGGGCGCCGGAGTTATCTCGCGTTCACGACGACCTGAACGATCAACCCGGTGTGGGGGCACGAATCAGGTCCGAGAACCCTTGTCGTCGTCGTCGTTATCGTCGTTGTCGGGCGGGTCCGCCTCCCCGGCGGGCACCACATGGCCCCGTGGACGAGGCCCGCCTGTGGGGCGCCCCAACAGCGCCACACGCACGGTCGCCTCGTCAGCCCCGGGCTGGTGCTCACCGATCCGTGCGTCGGCGGGGACCTCCACGTCCGAATCGACCACCGCCGTCTCCACCCGGGCACCCGAGCGCACCACGGCGCCGGGCAGGATCACGCTGTCACGAACCGTCGCGCCGTCCTCGACCACGGCACCCGGACCGACCACCGAATGCTCGACCGTCCCCCGGACGACCGCGCCGTGCCCCAGAAGTGAACTCGTGACCACCGCCTGCGACCCCGTCCTGGCCGGCCCGCTGTAGGAGGAGACGGTCCGCAACGGCCAACCGGGAACGTCGAGTTCATGAACCGGTGGCTCACCCAGCAGATCCATGTGCCCAGCCCAGTACGAGGCGATCGTGCCCACGTCCCGCCAATAGCCCTCCAGCCGCCACTCACGCGCATGACCGGCTGCGACCATCTCAGGCAGGACGTTGTCCCCGATATCGCCCGGATCTCCGTCCCCGGAGGCGAACGCCTCGTCATGGGCGGTTTCGAGGGCCGAGATGAGGGCCGCGGTGTTGAACACGAAGATCTCGGCGCAGATCAGGTCAGAGGCAGGGTCCCGGGGCTTGTAGCTGTAGGAGGTGACAACGCCGTCGTCGTCGACCTCCACCACCCCGTACCTCCCGGCATCGCCGGGGTCGACGCGCGTGGTCACCACCGTGACCTCGGCGAACGACGCCAGGTGATCACGCACGAGCGCCTCGTAGTCCAGGCGGTACACCGCATCCGCGCTGACCACCACGGTCACCTCCGGACCGGCCTCGCGCAGGGGTTCCACCTGTTTCCACAACGCGTCGGTGGTGCCCGAATGGAACCCGTCGCGTCCCGTGCCCTGCGAGGGATGAAGGACCAGCAGACCCCCGTCGAGGCGATCCAGATCCCATGGCCGGCCGCTGCGCAGGTGGGCGCCGAGCGATACGGGATGGAATTGCTGGATCACCCACACGTCCCTCAGACCGGAGTTGGCCGCATTACTCAGGGCGAAATCCACGAGGTGGTAGCCGCCGCCGAACGGCACGGCGGGTTTGGCGCGGTCGCTCGTCAGAGCTCGGAGTCTGGAGCCTGCGCCACCGGCGAGAACAATCGTCACGACTGAGGGTGGGGCCATGGACATTCACGTCCTTTCCCGCGCCGCGCGGGGACGCGTAGACCGCGCGCGGATACGGCGCGGATGCGTCAGCCTATCGGCAAGACCATGACATCCGCATCCGCTCGTTTCCTCAGGCGCTGAACGCCGAGACCTCCGCATCGGCGGAGTCATCCTCGCCGTCGAAGTAGAGCGCGACATACCGGCCCGCGACCTGTGTGACCTGCATATCCATGTCGTACACGTCGCGCAACACCTCGGTGCACATGATGTCGGCAGGCGTTCCGTCCGCGATGATCCGGCCGTCCTTCATCGCGATGATCCGGTCCGAGTACGCGGCCGCGATGTTGATGTCATGGATGACCAGCACGATGGTCTTGCCCCGCTCGGCCGCCGTCCGACGCAGCAGACGCATGATCGAGGTGGCATGGCGAAGGTCCAGGTTGTTGAGCGGCTCGTCCAACAGGACGTAATCGGTGTCCTGCGCGAGCACCATCGCGATGTGCGCACGCTGGCGCTGACCGCCGGACAGTTCATCGAGGTAGCGGTCGGCGAACTCCTCGAGCTCCATCGCGGACAACGCGTACTCCACGTGCTCGATGTCGTCAGGAGACGGACGACCACCGTTGTGCGGGAAGCGTCCGAATCCGACGAGCTCGCGGACCGTGAGGCGGATCGCCATCGAGTTCTCCTGGCGCAGCACCGCCAGACGGCAGGCCAGCTCTCGGCCTCCGTTCTTCGACACGTCCACACCGTCGACCAACACTCGGCCCGAGTCGGAGTGCTGGAGGCGGCTCATCACGCCCAGCAGCGTCGACTTACCGGCACCATTCGGTCCGATCAGCGACGTGACGCCACCCTGGGCGAAGCAGGCCGTGACGTCGTGAAGCACCTGGGTGTCGCCGTAGGACGAGCACACCGACTGCGCCTCGATGCCACAGCCGGGCACCCACTGGCTCCGCTCGGAACGGCGCTCGCGGCGTCGGAATGGGAGAAGGGACATGGTGTGCCTTCCTTTCAGCGTGCGCGGTTGGTCAGGAGGAGGAACAGGAAGAGCAGGCCACCGACGAACTCGATGATGATGCTCAGAGCGGACTCGACACCGAGGGACGCGAGAACCATCTCGCCACCAGCCAGCGCGATCACGCCCAGCAGGCAGGCGACGGGGAGGGTGAACCGGTGCAAGGTCGTGCCCAGGAGTGCATAGGCAGCGTTCGCCACGATGAGCCCGAAGAACATCACCGGGCCGATCAATGCCGTCGAGGCGGACACGAGGAACGACACGACCACCAGCACGACGATCGTCACCTGTCGGTGGTTGACGCCGAGTGCGACAGCCGGATCGCGGCCGAGGAGCATCACGTCGAGCCGACGACCGAGTATCGCGACTACCACCAGTCCAGCGAGGACGATCGCGCCGCACGCGATCAACACATCCACTTGGACGCCGCGGAAGCTGGCGAACATCGCATCCTGGACCTGCAGGTAGGCCGCCGGATCCAGCAGCCTCTGGAAGAACGACGAGATGGATCGGAAGAAGACCCCGAACACGACGCCCACGAGGAGCAGCAGATGGATGTCGGTCTTTCGTCCGCCGAGCAACCAGAGGTACAGGGAGGTCGAGGCGATGACCATGATCGCGGTCTGCGACAGGAATCCCGACAGCCCACCGCTCGTGAGTCCACCGGCGATCGCTGCATCGCGCGGGACCATGAAGAACACGAGCATCGTCTGGATGAGCAGGTACAGCGAGTCGAAACCCATCAACGCCGGCGTGAGGATCCGATTGCCCGTGACGGTCTGGAACAGCACTGTGGACACGCCCACCGCCACCGAGACCAGAACGATGGCGACGGCGTGCCGGGACAGTCGGTCCAGTGAATAGCTCCAGGCCTTGGAGCCGACGGTATCGGGAAGACCGACCAGGACCAGTGCCGCCAGCGACGCGGCCGCGAGCACTGCGCATACGACGACGACGGCCCAGCGGCGCCGCCGATCCGATTCCGCTCGCTTCACTCCCGGTGCGTGGTGCACGGGCCGGGCCTCGAGGGTTGCGGAGTCAGCCATTGCGTACCCCCTTGAGCATCATCGCCAGGAAGACCGCGCCACCGAGGACGCCCACGATGGTTCCAACAGGGATCTCGCCGGCGCCCGGCGCACCGTCGACGAACAGCCCCGGCAGGGACCGACCGACGATGTCGCAGACGAGGACGGTGACCGCACCGAGCATCGCCACCAAGGGCAGGCCTCGCCGGGCGTCATCGCCGACCAGGCGTGAGACCACGTTCGGGACGACGAGTCCCAGCAACGGAAGTGCACCGACGGTGACCACCACGACGGCGGCGACCGCCGCGACGATGGACATGCCAAGTGCCACCACCGTGCGGTGGTTCAGCCCGAGCCCCGTCGAGACGTCCTCGCCCAGGCCGGCAACCGTGAAGCGGTCGGCGGCGATGTAGGCCATGATGCCGAGTCCGGCCACCAGCCATAGCAGCTCGTATCGCCCGGCGAGCACGGCGGAGAAGTCCGCGAGCATCCAGGAATTGAGCATCTGAAGCAGGTCCCTGGACAAGGCCAGGAACGCCGCCACCGCACCGATGACCGAGCCGAGCATGATCCCGATAAGCGGCACGATGAACGTGTCCGCCTTGGGGACCCGACGGATGGCGGCGAGAAACAGTGCGGTGCCGGCCAGTGCGAAGACCATCGCGGCGAGCATCTTGACGACGATCGGGGCACCGGGCGCGAGAATCGCCACGATCACCAGACCGAGACCGGCCGATTCAACGGTGCCGGCGGTCGAGGGCTCCACGAAGCGGTTGCGGGTGAGCAACTGCATGAGCAGGCCGGCGATCGCGAGCGAGGCCCCAGCCAACGCCGCAGCGGCGGTCCGGGGCAGACGGGCCTCCACGAGGTAAACCGCATGTGCCTCGGTGAGTCCGCCCGCGAGCACGTCCCACACCGTGATGTTCGCGGCGCCGACGAAGACGCTCGCGACGAGTGAGAGGACGAGCGCTACGACGCCGAAGGCCGGCCACAGCGAGCTTCGCTGCGGCCGGCGCTCCAGCACTGTCGTGGTCATCGTGAGACTGGTACTGCTGTCAGGAGACAGCGTTGTCGATCTCGAGGATCATCGAGTTGAGTACGCCCAGTCCGCCGCCGACCAGGTACCAGTTCTGGCCATCAAGGATGTGGACGTTGCCGTTGGAGGCGGCCTCGGTGCGGTTGAACACCGGGTTGTCGAGCAGCGCGGTGGCGGCCTCGCCCTCCGAACCGATCGCGGCGTCACGGTCGATGACGAAGACGTGATCCGGGTTCAGCTCGGCGATCTGCTCCCAGCTCAGCGGTGCGCCGTGGCTGCCCTCGGACTCGAGGTTACCGGCGGCCGGCTCCATGCCCAGCTCGTTGTAGATCAGGTCGAAACGCGAACCCGGGCCGTAACCGGTGACCTTGCCGCCGGAGGTCATGAGGACCAGTGCGGTCCCGGCGCCTTCGGCCTTGCCGCGAGTCTCGGCGACCTGGTCATCGATCTCGTCGAGCTTCTCGGATGCGGCGTCCTCCTCGCCGAACAGGGCGGCGATCTCCTCGACCTTGGCGCGGTTGGAGGCGACGGTGTCCGACGTGTCCGGGTCGCCGGCCACGACCTGGTCGGAGACCTTGGCGAACTCCGGCTCCATCGCACGGGTGCGGTTTCCGTACAGGATCAGGTCCGGTCCGAGCTCGGCGATTACGTCCATCTTCGGCTCCTTGAGGCTGCCGATGTCCGTGTACTCGTCTCCCGAGTAGGTGCTCAATGCGTCCGGGAAGACTCCGGTCTTGACCAGACCGATGACATTGTCCTCAAGATCGAGCTCGTCCAGCGTGTTCGCTGCCGCATGGCTGGTGAGCACAACGCGGGACGGGCCCTCGCTCTCGGCCCCGCCGGACTGCGCGTCCGATGTGCCGCACGCGGTCAGTGCGCCACCGGTCAGCGCGAGCGCGGCTGCAGCGGCGACGATCTTAGGGAATCGCTTCATATTCTGAGTCTCCATACGTAATGCGAAAGGTTAGGCTCACCTTAACGTCACAATCGCACGTGGGGCAAAAGTGAGGGATGGCTAACCTCACTACCTGCGATTTTATGTTCCACGACACACCTGAAAACTCCCCCATCGACGGCAAAGGACGCGAGGCCGACCGGAACTCTGTCGATGTGGTGAAGGCGGTCGCGAACGCCGGATGACCCTGCCGCATGCGGGACGAGGATTAGGCTCGAACGCGACGGCGATCACGTAATGGAGGTCAGTGATGCCGAACTCCGGACGACAGCAGGAGATCTCCGAGGCCATGCGCCGGCAGGACCGTCGAAGGTTCCTGCCCCCGGAGGTCGTCGACGAACACGCCCGCGATGCTCCCCTGCCCATCGGGTACGGACAGACCAACTCGCAACCGTCGACCGTGGCCGCGATGCTCGAGTTACTCGACCCGTTTCCCGGCATGCGGGTCCTCGACGTCGGATCCGGGAGCGGGTGGACCTCGGCGATCCTCGGCGAGCTCGGTGGCCCGGACTCAATCGTCCACGCCGTCGAGCGGGTTCCCGAGCTGGTCGATCGATCACGGCTGGCGATCAACCAGGAATGGGTGCAGGTGCATCCGGCGCAGCCCGGAGTGCTGGGACTGCCCGACCTCGCGCCGTTCGACCGCATCCTGGTCTCGGCGATGGCAGATGACATTCCGACGGAACTGGTCGGCCAACTCGCTGACGGCGGGATCATGGTGGCGCCCTGGGGTGAGGTGATGCACCGCGTCCGGCGGCGTGGAGACGACGTCCGGATCACCGAGCACGGCGGCTACGTCTTTGTGCCCCTGATTCACACCCGATTCTGAACTGTGCGTTCGGACACTTATTCTTGAGTGGCGTACCTATAACCTGATCAGCCAGGAGCGTCGTCAATGCCCGAGTTCGCCTATGAGGACCTTCTCCCCGTCGGAGAGGACACCACGGAGTACCGACTCCTCACCACGGAGGGTGTCTCCACCGTGGAGGGCCCGGACGGCACGCAGTTCCTCAAGGTGGAGCCCGAGGCGATCCGCCTGCTCACCGAGACGGCGATGCACGACATCTCGCATTACCTCCGCAGTGATCATCTGCAGCAGGTCGCCAAGATCCTGGACGATCCCGAGGCGAGCGACAACGACAAGTTCGTCGCCCTGGACCTGCTCAAGAACGCCAACATCGCCGCTGGCGGCGTGCTGCCCATGTGCCAGGACACCGGCACCGCGATCGTCAAGGGCGAGCGCGGTCAGCGCGTCTTGACCGAGGGGCCGGACGAGGAAACCGTGTCCCGCGGCGTCTACGACGCGTTCACCCGCCTCAACCTGCGGTACTCGCAGAACGCTCCGATCACCATGTGGGAGGAGAAGAACACCGGGCACAACCTGCCGGCGCAGATCGAGATCGGCGCCGACACCAAGCCCGGCCACGAGAACTCCTACAAGTTCCTGTTCATGGCCAAGGGCGGCGGATCGGCCAACAAGTCCTTCCTGTACCAGGAGACCAAGGCCATCCTGAATCCCGACCGGATGATGCAGTTCATCGAGGAGAAGATCCGCTCCATCGGTACCGCGGCCTGCCCGCCGTACCACCTGGCGATCGTCATCGGCGGCACCTCGGCCGAGTACACGGTCAAAACCGCCAAGCTTGCCTCGGCGCACTACCTGGACGAGCTGCCGCGCGAGGGCGCCATGACCGGCCGCGGTTTCCGAGACGTCGAGCTCGAGGAGAAGGTCTTCGAGCTGACCCAGAAGATCGGCATCGGCGCGCAGTTCGGCGGCAAGTACTTCTGCCACGACGTACGCGTGGTCCGCCTCCCCCGCCATGGCGCGTCGCTGCCCGTCGCGATCGCGGTCTCCTGCTCGGCCGACCGTCAGGCCAAGGCCAAGATCACCCCGGAGGGCGTGTTCCTCGAGCAGCTGGAGTTCAACCCCGGCCAGTACCTGCCGGCCACGACCGATGCCGAGCTCGACGCCGCCACCGACGGCATCTCGGGCACCGGCAAGGGTGCCGCGGTGAAGATCGACCTGAACAAGCCGATGCCGGAGATCCTTGCCGAGCTGAGCAAGCATCCGGTCAAGACCCGCCTGTCGCTGACGGGTCCGCTGGTGGTGGCCCGCGACATCGCGCACTCCAAGATCAAGGAGCGTCTCGACGCCGGCGAGGAGATGCCGCAGTACCTCAAGGACCACCCCGTCTACTACGCCGGCCCAGCCAAGACCCCGGAGGGCATGCCGTCCGGCTCGTTCGGCCCCACCACGGCCGGCCGCATGGATTCCTACGTCGAGCAGTTCCAGGCCGCGGGCGGCTCCATGGTCATGCTCGCCAAGGGCAACAGGTCCAAGCAGGTCACTGACGCGTGCGCCACGCACGGCGGCTTCTACCTCGGATCGATCGGCGGTCCGGCAGCGCGCCTAGCGCAGGACTGCATCAAGCACGTCGAGGTCATCGAATACGAAGAGCTCGGCATGGAAGCCGTGTGGAAGATCGACGTGGAGGACTTCCCGGCGTTCATCGTCGTCGACGACAAGGGCGAGGACTTCTTCGCGCACACCGGCGAGGTCACGCTGACCATCGGCAAGCGCCCCGGCCTGTAGGACCGGACACCCGCCCGGCGAGTCGCCGCGCTCCCGAGCTGAGGGGCGGCATCCACACCTCGAGTGCGGATGCCG
>DGYFD06202__coassemble_389_pt1 | contig 18192 bp, 10 predicted proteins | sample DGYFD06202__metabat2_low_PE_009 | metagenome-assembled genome bin DGYFD06202
GGCAGCCTGGCCTAAATAGCAACAGGTGTGATCTACACGACGCCGAGGCGACGTCGCCCTGCCGCACGACCCGGCGCCCTCAGGCGGCGCCGGGTCGGGTTACTCGTGTGGGTCAGCTCTCGATGATTTGCACGGACTCGATGGTGTGCGTGGTCGACGGGGCGCCCTGCGCGCTGCCGTCGTCCTCGATCGCGGTGACGGTCTCCATACCCTCGGTGACGATGCCGAACAGGCTGTAGCTCGGGGGCAGTGCGACGCCGGCGTCGCCGGTGACGATGAAGAACTGCGTTGGGGCCCGCGTTGGCCATGGCCATGGAGCCGATCTCGTACTCGCCGGCGGCGGGGAGCTCGTCGTCGAAGTCGTAGCCCGGACCGCCGGCGCCGGTGCCCTGCGGATCGCCGCCCTGGATCATGAATCCGGGGATGACGCGGTGGAACGTGATGCCGTCGTAGAAGTGATTGCGTGCCAGGAACACGAAGTTGTTGACGGTCTCGGGGGCCTTGTCCTCGAGGAGGTCCACGGTCACCTCGCCGGCATCTGTGGTGATCACCGCCGTGTAGTCGGCGCCCGGTGTCAGGCACATGGGCGGCGCGGAGGCGAATTCCGTCGTCCGCTCCTCGGTGCCCTCGGCGGGCGGGCACTCGACGTCCGCGGCGGCTTCGCTGGAGGAGTCGGAGCTATCGGAGGACGAGCCGGACGTCGCGGAGTCAGAACCCGAATCATCGGAACCGCACCCCGCGAGGGCCAGGGGAGCGGCGAGCGCGAGGACCCCCAGTGCGGTGCGGACGGTCGGGCGGCGACGGGCAGTTGTGGTGAGACGCATGAAAAGAACCTATGTCTTCGGACGCGCCGGTGCGCAACGGCGCGTGGTGAGAGGGGAGAATACGTCGCGCCGGGTACGATCGATCCGGCTTTCGCCGCGCAGAATTTCGGGGCGTCGGCCAGGCAAGCTGGACGAGGGCGGCTCCCGGCCGTCGGGATGGGGACGCGCGTACATGGAAAACCAGGGCCATCACGGGGCCGACGACGAGATCGCACGGTCGGTCGCGACGCTGGCGGAACCACGCGGCCTGGACTGCCTGCAGCGGATCATACTGCCGCGGGCCGGCGAGCCACTCGACGTGCGGTCTCTGTACCTGGAAGAGGCGCCCACCAACGCCCGCCGCGCCCACTCGGCGAGCCGCACCACGCTGAGCATCGGTGCGGACAGTGAGGTCTCGTTCGCCACCTACTTCAACGCCTTCGCGGCGGCCTACTGGCGGCGCTGGACGGTCCTGGATTCGGTGGTCCTGCGGTTGACCGTCCGCGGCGCCGGCCGCGTCGACCTGTACCGCTCCAAGATCGACGGCTCGCGCATCGCGATCACCGGCGACGTCGTGGGCAGCCCCGGACAGTCCGATTCGGTGACGACGGTCGAGTTCGTCTGCGACCTCGGACCCTTCGAGGACGGCGGCTGGATCTGGTTCGACCTCACCTCCGACACCGACATCGAGCTGCTGGCTGGTGGCTGGTACTCCACCCAGGCCGCGCCCGCGACCCGACCCGATGCCGGCCCCGACGGTCGGCCCGACGAGTCGGTGCAGGTGCCCAACGACGGCCGCGTCACGATCGGCATCCCGACCTTCAACCGGCCCGGCGACGCCGTGGCAGCGCTGCAGGCCCTGACCTCCGATCCGCAGGTGGACGCGGTGATCGACGCGGTCCTCATGCCCGATCAGGGCGACCGCAAGGTCCGGGACGAGCCGGGCTTCGCCGAGGCCGCCAAGGCGCTGGGGGACCGGCTGCACATCTTCGACCAGCCCAACCTCGGTGGATCGGGCGGCTACAGCCGCATCATGTACGAGGCCCGCCGGCTCACCGATTCGCCGTACATCCTCTACATGGATGACGACATCGAGATCGAGCCCGACTCGATCCTGCGCGCCCTGGCGTTCGGCCGGTTCGCGACCGTCCCGATGCTGGTGGGTGGGCAGATGCTCAACCTCCAGGAACGCAGTCACCTCCACACCATGGGCGAGGTCGTGGGCGCGCACGACTTCATGTGGACCGCCGCCCCGCACGCGGACTACGACTACGACTTCTCCACGTACCCACTGACGGACCGCGACAACCCCAAGCCGCTGCACCGTCGGATCGACGTGGACTACAACGGCTGGTGGATGTGCCTCATCCCGCGCGTGGTCGCGGAGAAGATCGGTCAACCGCTGCCGCTGTTCATCAAGTGGGATGACGCCGAGTACGGCCTCCGCGCCCGGAGAGCCGGTCATCCGACGGTCACCATGCCGGGCGTGGCGATCTGGCACATGGCGTGGTCGGACAAGGACGACGCGATCGACTGGCAGGCCTACTTCCACCTGCGCAATCGACTGGTCGTGGCCTCGCTCTACCACGACGGAGACCACAAGGGAATCATGCAGTCCAGCCTCAAGGCGCTGGTCAAGCACCTGGTCTGCCTCGAGTACTCGACCGTGGCCATCCAGATCGAGGCCATCCGCGACTTCCTCCGCGGCCCCGAGGCACTGTACGAACTGCTGCCGACGGCACTGCCCAAGGTCAGGTCGATGCGCGCCGAGTATTCGGACGCCGTCGTCGTCCCCTCCGCCGTTGACCTGCCCGCCCCGTCGGGCGGGCCCGCCGGCATCCACACCGAGCCCAAGGGCAAGGTCCGCAAGGTCGTCGCCCTCGCCAGGGGTCTCGCCCACACGCTCTCGCGCGACGACAAGATTCACCACGAGGTGCCGCAGGCCAACTTCCCGCCCATCGAGGCGCGGTGGTACTCGCTGAGCCGGGTCGACGGCGCCACCGTCACCACCGCCGACGGCCGCGGCGTCGTCTACCGCAAACGCGACCGGGACAAGGCCGCGGCGCTGTTCAGGGAGTCCGCGGCACTGCACCGGGAGCTGTACCGTCGCTTCCCCGAAATGCGTCGCCGCTACCGTGATGCGCACACCGAACTCGTGACCAAGGAGGCCTGGAGCCGTGTCTTCGACGCCTGACCCCGCCACACCGGCCGCATCCGGGGCCTCCGCCGGGGGCGGCTCAGCCCTCCCCGGGGAGCCGACGATCGAGATCCCCGTGCCGAGCGGTGAGGTGCGGCTGCTGGCCGACATCCAGCGTCGTCTCCTGCAGGTCCCGGGTTCGCGGGAGACCGCAGTGACGCTCTCGCACGTCGGCGAGCACGCGCTGGGGTGGATGGCCATCGCCGGTGCCGGCATGGTGCTCGACCCGGCGCGCCGGGGCCGGTGGGCCATGGTCGGGGTCGGCACGTTCGGGGCTCACGCGACCTCCGTGGTGGTCAAGCGCATCGTCCGACGCAGGCGCCCCGCCCACCCGAGCGTCACGGTGGGTGTGGCCACCCCCTCCACTTTGAGCTTCCCCTCCTCGCACGCCACCTCGACCACCGCGTTCGCCCTGCTCGCGGGCTCGGTCACCGGGGTGCCGGTCGCGGCCGGTCTGGTACCGGTGATGCTCGCCTCCCGGCTCGTGCTGGGAGTCCATTACCCTTCTGATGTGCTCGCCGGCGCCACCGTTGGCGCGGGATGCGCAGCACTCACCCGTGCCGTCTGGCCCACCGTGGCCGTCCAGCGACTGCTGCCCGAGGCACTGCGAGAGGCCGAACCGGCCGCTGGCAGCACCGAAGATCCCGAGGAGAAGCGATGACCGATCAGACCGGAGCCCCGGCCACCCGGGGCGGGGGAGATCACCAGCTCTTCGGCTCCGAGCCGCACACGGCCAACGAGATCGACGACATCGCCGAGGCCACCGAGAAGTCCAAGGGCAAGCCGCCCAAGAACCTCCTCGACGGCATGATCAAGGCGCTCCGTCCACGCCAGTGGGTCAAGAACGTCCTGGTGATCGCGGCCCCCGCGGCGGCCGGTTCGCAGACCCTGACCGACACCTCGGTCCTGTTCCACGTGTTCATCGCGTTCGTGGCCTTCTGCATGGCCGCCTCGAGCGTGTACCTCATCAACGACGCCATGGACGTCGAGGCGGACCGCGCACACCCGACCAAGCGCTTCCGGCCGATCGCCGCCGGCGTGCTGCCGGTCGGCATGGCCTACGCCATGGCGGTGGTGCTCATCATCGCCGCCATCGCCCTCTCCCTGGCGTTCGCGCACCCGGCGCTGGCGATCGTCGTGGCCGTGTACATAGTGCTGCAGCTGATGTACTGCTTCGGCCTCAAGCACCAGCCGGTCCTGGACATCGCCTTCGTCTCCTCCGGCTTCCTGCTGCGCGCGGTGGCCGGTGGCGCCGCCGCCGAGGTCGCCATCTCGCAGTGGTTCCTGCTGGTCATGGCGTTTGGCTCACTGTTCATGGCGGCCGGTAAGCGGTACGCGGAGCTGAGCCTGCACCTGAAGACCGGCGCCAAGATCCGCAAGGCGCTGGAGAGCTACACCCCCACCTACCTGCGTTTCGTCTGGACACTGTCGGCCACCGTGCTGGTGCTCTGCTACGCACTGTGGGCGTACGACCGGGGCGGGGATCCGGACTCGGTCCAGGGCGCGGCGATCTGGCTGCAGATCTCGATCGTCCCGTTCACCATCGCGGTCCTGCGCTACGCGGTGGACGTCGACGCAGCCCAGGCCGGCGAGCCCGAGGACATCGCGCTGGGCGACCGTGTCCTGCAGGTCCTCGCCGCACTGTGGGTGCTGACCGTGGTGATCGGCGTCTACGTCGTCCCGGTCATCTGATTCGGGCCCATGAGATGACGCACGACGCGGGGGCAGCGACTCGTCGGTGGTCCCAACCGGTCTTCTGGGCCGGCGTGGTGGCCATCGTTGCGATTTTCTTCGCGGGCGCCTGGCAGCGCCGGTGGATCGCCGACGACGGTCTCATCGTCCTGCGCACCGTCCGCAACCTCATCGCTGGCAACGGCCCGGTCTTCAACGCCGGTGAGCGGGTGGAATCCAACACCTCCACCGCGTGGACCTACCTCATCTACTTCACCCACGAGATCACCGGCGGCCGGCTCGAGCTGGTTGCGCTGGGGCTGGCGATCACGTTGAGCATGGTCGCCGTGGTGTGCGCGATGCTCGGCACCCGCGTGATGTACCGCGGCACCCGCCGCGCCCCCGCCGGCCCGCCGATGGTCCTGCTGCCGTTCGGGATCCTCATCTACGTGATGTTGCCGCCGGCGCGGGATTTCGCCACGTCGGGCCTGGAGACGGGCCTGGTGATCTGCTGGATCGGCGTGATGTGGCTGGGGATGCAGCGCTGGGCGCGAGCCGAGCACCGCGAGAGGCGCTTCGGGCTGCCCACCGTGGCCACCGCGGCATTGGCGTTCGTCGCCGGGCTGGGACCGTTGGTGCGGCCGGAGATGGCGCTGGCCGCGGTGGTGTTCCTGGGCCTCATGGCCCTGGCCCGCCAGTCGTGGAAGCACCTGGGGTGGCTGGTGGTGATCGCCGGTGCCGCGCCGGTGATCTACCAGCTCTGGCGGATGTCGTATTACGCGCTGCCGTACCCGCTCACCGCCGTGGCCAAGGACGCCGGCGGGTCCAAGTGGGGCAAGGGCCTGGCCTACCTTTGGGATCTGCTGTCGCCGTACACGCTGTTGTTGCCGCTGGCGGTGGTCCTGATCGCGGGGCTGGTGTCGCTGTGGTTCGTGGCGAATCCGATCCCCGCGCTGCGCGCCCGACTGGCACGTGGCGACGGCCGAGGCCAGGGCCGGGGCCGCGCCGCAGAACAAGACCAAGATCAAGATCAAGATCAAAACCAAGATCAAGACCAGTACGACGACGAGACCATCAGCCGCCTGGATCTGATTCGGGGCGGTGCGCGCTCGACCCCGGTCGTCACCATCGCGTTCCTCGTCGTGGCCGCGGTCATGCTCCTGTACGTCACGCGCGTCGGCGGGGACTTCATGCACGGGCGCGTGCTGCTGCCGTCGCTGTTCCTGTTCCTGCTGCCGGTCTCGGTCGTACCGCTGCCTGTCGGGCCCGCGCGCGGGGAGCAGGACGGGCGGATGCGCCGTGTCGCGGTGCCGGTGGTCGCGGGGGCGTGGCTCGTCGTCGTCGGATGGGCGGTGACCATCGAGGTCACCCAGGACCCCTTCCGCGAGGAGCCCGAGTCCATCACGGCCGCCGGGATCGTGGACGAGCGCCAGTTCTACATCCAACGCACCGGGCACCGTCACCCGCTACTGGCCGAGGACTATCTCGACTTCCCGCGGATGCGCGCGCTGGTGCGGGAGGTCTCGGCCAACCGCACCGGAGCGGTGTTCCTGCCAGTACCCGGGTTCCAGGACCGCTGGGACGTGGTCTCCTACGACCATCCCCTGCCGGGTCTGGCCCCGTTCGAGTTGCCCGATGACCCCATGAAGACGGTGGTGTTCCTCAACCTCGGCATGACGAGCATGAACCTGCCGCTCGACGTGAAGGTCTACGACACGGTGGGGCTCGCGTCGCCGCTGGCCGCCCACACGGACCGCATGCAGGACGGGCGGATCGGACATGACAAATTCCTGCCATATGACTGGGTACTGGCTGAGACGGGCGTCATCGAGGACCCTGTGAATTTCCCGCGCTGGATCGATGTCAACTGGATCAACCAGGCCGAGGTGGCAATTCAGTGTCCTGCGACACAGGCACTCATCGAGTCGTATTCCGCCCCACTGACCACGGAAAGGCGCTGGTCAAACCTTGTAAATGCATTCTCATACGCCGAGTATCGAATGAACAGAATCCCTGCGTATGAGGTCCAGAGGTGCGGATTGCCCATGCCGGAGGAAGTGGAGAAGTATCAGGGCACTCGGTAGGGTGGCGCCTGCTGTTGTCTCGAATCGGTAACAGTCGAAGGACGAAATGACCTTCACCCTGTAACACCTGTCCCACAATGCGCGACAGTAACGATGTCGCAGTTCCGGCCCTCCCTGGTGGGGTCGGTCCGATGGACGTCACCGATGCCTCACGGGGCACCAGGAACGAACAAAGGAACTCACGAATGTCCCACTCCACCCTCCGGCGCAGGTTTGCCGCCGGCCTCACCGCGCTGGCGACCGCCGCCGGGCTCATGGCGGGCGCCCCGGCCCTCGTCAATGCGCAGTCGGCGGGCTCCGGCTCCGGCGAACCGGCTCCGGCCGCGGCTCCGGCCCCGAGGGCCACCGCGTTCGGTGGGAACGAGGACCCGGACGGCCGACGAGGCGATCTCGGCGACAATTGCGTGTACGACGCCGTCCAGTCGTGGGTGCAGCTGTGTGAGGTCTGGTCCCCCTCGATGAACCGGCACATCAAGGTGCAGGTCCAGCCGGCCCGTCAGGCCGGGGGCAACGCCGGTTTGTACCTGCTCGACGGCCTGCGTGCCCGGGATGACTGGAATGCCTGGACGCACGATGCCCAGGCGCAGCGCACGTTCCTCATGGACAACATCACCCTGGTCATGCCGGTCGGCGGTCAGGTGTCCTTCTACTCCGACTGGCAGCGGCCCATCAACCTGGGTGGCAACCTGCTCGAGTACAAGTACGAGACGTTCCTGACCCAGGAACTGCCGGTCTACCTCCAGAACGAGTTCGGTGTCTCCCCGACCAACAACGCGATCGCCGGTCTGTCGATGGGTGGTTCCGCGGCTGCGATGCTCGCCGCCAACTACCCGCAGCAGTTCAAGCAGGTCTCGGTGTTCTCCGGCTACATGAACCCCACCGCGCCGGGCATGTACTCGATGATCCCGCTCGCGATGTTCGACCAGTGCAAGTGTGACCCGTTCGCCATGTGGGGCCCGCCCGGATCCCCGGCCTGGGGCCGTCACGACCCGCTGCTCAACGCGGACAAGCTGCGCAACATCCCGATGTACGTGACCGCCGGCTCGGCCATCCCCGGCCAGTACGACCAGCCGTCCAGCCTGCAGGGTGTGTTCAACACCTTCAACGGCATCATCCTCGAGGGCCTGTCCCGCGGCTCGACCCTGGCTTTCCAGAACGAGATGAACGCCGCGCCGAACAGGGCAACGTTCAACTATCGCACCACCGGTATCCACGGCTGGGGCTACTGGAACGACGACCTCCAGGCCGCTCGCTCCGAGCAGATCCTGGACGTCATGAACGCCTACTCGACCTACTGACGCTTCGGCGTCGACCCATGGTCGGTCGTGGTCCATCGCAGGATGACAATCGAATAAGAACGGATTCGCCGTAACTCAGCGAGTCCCACCCGTCACACCGGGGCCCCGTGCGTAGATTCACGTGCGGGGCCCCGGTCGTTGTCGCGACCACCGGGTTCGGCCGTGGCAGGGGAAACCACGGACGCACCACCCGGCAGGGCTCCGGTTGACGACGCCTGACGACCTATCCTGGTCGGCGGCGGCGACGTCACCACACACCCGACGACGCGGCAAGGAAGAGAAAAGCATTATGGCGACCCCCAGCGCATCCGCGACCCCCCGCACCAGGTGGGCCTCCTTTGTCGCGGCCCCGATCGTGGCGGGCATGGTGGGCTCAGGCCTCGTCGTCGCCCCCCTGGCCATCGCCCAGGAGACGCCGGCCGTCCCCGCACCGGCCCAGGAGGCTCCCACGCAGGTGAGCCCCGCCCCGGAGAGCCCCGCACGGGCAACTCCCGCACCGAACCCGGAGAACGCCCCCGACGCGCCCACCCTGCGCGTCCCCACCCAGCTTCCGTCCGGGGTGCGACTGGACCGCGTGGAGTGGAAGTCCGCGAACCGGGTGGCGCTGTGGGTGCAGTCGCCGGCCATGGGGCAGGCCATCCAGGTGCAGTTGATGCTCCCGGCCACGTGGAACTCCGAGCCGGACCGCACCTACCCGTCGCTGCTGCTCCTCGACGGGCTGCGAGCCCGCGATGATGCGAGCGGCTGGACCCTCGAGACCAAGATCTCCCAGTTCTTCGACGCCAAGAACGCCGTCATCGTCCTGCCGGTCGGCGGCGAGTCCAGCTTCTACACCGACTGGGTCTCCGACGCCAAGGGCGATCAGTACCAGTGGGAGACCTTCCTGATGCAGGAGCTCCCGCCGCTGCTGCAGCGCGACTGGCGCGTCGGCGACCAGCACGGCGTCGCCGGACTGTCCATGGGCGGCACGGCCGCGATGATGCTCGCGCAGCGCTACCCGGACTACTTCCAGTTCGCGGCCAGCTACTCCGGATTCCTCGACACCACCAGTTTCGGGATGCCCGAGGCCATCAAGGTCGCCATGCAGGACGCCGGCGGCTACCCCGCCGAGAACATGTGGGGACCGCTCGGCTCGGCACGCTGGCAGGAGCAGGATCCCAAGCTGCACGCGGAGAAGATGCGCGAGCAGAGCGTGTACGTCTCCGCTGGCAGCGGCAACACCGGCCCCTGGGATGAGCCGTCGGGCCTGCCCGGGATCCCCACCAACTTCCCCGGCTACGGGCTCGAGCTGCTGTCCCGGATGACCACGCAGACCTTCGTCAACCGCGCCCGCGAGGCCGGTGTCCAGGTCACTGCCAACTTCCGGCCGTCCGGCACCCATACCTGGCCGTACTGGCAGTTCGAGATGACCCAGGCGTGGCCGCAGTACGCCGCGGCGGTGGGTATCGAGAACGTCGAGGAGCAGTGCGCACCGGAGGGCGAGATCGCCCGACTCGCCGAGCGCGAGCCCGGACTCGGCCCGTGCCTGACGAATGAGTACGACGTGAAGGGTGGCAAGGCCACCGATTTCCGCTTCGGTCGGGTGTTCTGGTCGCAGGGGACCGGGGCGAACTCGGTCATCGGCGCGATTGGTGCCGCCTATCAGGCCGAGGACGGCCCCGACGGCTCGCTGGGCCTGCCGACCTCCGGGGAGAAGCGGACACCCGATGGCACCGGCCGCTACTCGGACTTCCAGAACGGCGTCATCTACTGGTCGCCCACCACCGGGGCCCACGCCGTGCGCGGCGCGATCCGGGCCATGTGGCAGGACCAGGGCGCCGAGCGCGGCGACCTCGGCTACCCGACCACCGACGAGATCGCCAACCCCAACAAGCCCGGCGTCGTCCAGGGCTTCCAGGGCGGCACCGTCTACTGGTCCGAGGAGACCGGGCCCAAGATCGTCAAGGGTGCGATCCTCAAGGCCTACCGTGAGGCCGGCGCGGAGAACTCCGCACTGGGATACCCCGCCACGGACGAGATCGCACTGAGCACCAGGAACGGGGCGTTCAACCGATTCCAGGGCGGCTACATCTACTGGTCGCGCGAGACGGGCGCCCATGTCGTGCCGCGCGGGCCGTTCTTCGAGGCCTGGGGCGAGGAGGGCTACGAGACCGGACGCCTCGGCTACCCGACCGGACCGGTGCGCACCACCGAGGAAGGCCAGGTACTGGAATTCGAGGGTGGCACGATCACCGTCTCGGGCGGTCAGGCGGAGGTCTCGTGAGGGCGCGCGGATTGGCTCGGGTCCCGGCGCTGGGTGCCGCACTGATCATCGCCGGCGGCATGCTCGCCGCCTGCGGTGGCGGCGACTCGACGGTGTCCGGCGTGCCGGACTCCCAGACCCTGGCACCGCCGCCGGGCGGCGCGTCCACGGATGCGTCCCGCGTGCCGGCGAGCGAGGATTCCGGCCGCTACACGGAGGCCCCCGGACCGGTCGCCTCGGATGCCTCCGGCTACGACGCCCCGGCAGTCGGCGCACGCGAGCGCGGCTACCTCGAGTCCCTCGAGCGTGAGGGTATCGAGACCGAGGAACTGCAGGATCCGCTGGTCGCGGCCGGCAACACCATCTGCCGGATCCGGACCACCGGCGGCGCCGCGGACGAGACCACGACCATCGCCGACGCGGTGGCCGGTCAGATCGTGGCGGGCGGCTACTCGGACCTGGAGGTCGACCAACTGTCCCGGATCGTCGTGGACGCCTCCGCCGGACAGCTCTGCCCCTGACGCCTGAGCCTCGCGTGAGAACCGCCACGTCGCTGAGGGTTCCGGAACCCGTGGCGCCGACCGCGCGTTGTACCGGGCACGACCGCTGACAGCGCTGCCCTGCGTGGTGGTCGGGAAGGAGTGCGAACAGTGGCTCGTGGTTCACGTGGAGGATGTGGCCGTCGGCTCGGGTGCTCGATCGGAGCGCTCGTGTTGGTGGCCGCACTGGTGCTCGGCATCGGATGGTGGGTCGGCCAGCGTGGTCTACCGACCGGGCCCGACGGGCCCGGGCCCGGACCCGAAACCCCGCCCGAGATGGCGCAGCCGGCCGACTGCGCCGACGTGCAGCTCCTCGCCGTGCCCGGGACGTGGGAGAGCAGCCCGACGGACGACCCGCACAATCCGACCTTCCTGCCCGAGGCGCTCCTGAGGACCGTCACCGATCCGCTGTCCGAGCAGTACCCGGACGACCGGCTCGAGGTCTACACCGTCCCGTACGTCGCCCAGTTCCGTAATCCGCAGAAGCCGGAGGAGATCCCCTACGACCAGAGTCGGGCCGAGGGCACCGACCGGGCGCGGGCGGAGATGGTCGCCACGCACGAGCACTGCCCGTACACCTCGTTCATTCTTTTGGGCTTTTCTCAGGGTGCCGTGATCGCCGGGGACCTGACCAATGAGATCGGCACCGGGAACGGTCCGGTGCCGGCAGAGAACGTACTCGGGTCGATCCTCATCGCCGACGGCCGGCGACTCCCGGGCGAGGGCCAGTCCCCGGGACTGTCGCCGGGCAACGGTCAGGGCATGGAGATCTCACTTCAGCCGGTCACCGGATTCACGCAGTTGGTCGCCGGTGCCACCATGACCGGCCCACGCCCCGGCGGCTTCGGCACGCTCAACGACCGCACGGCCCAGATCTGCGACTCGCGCGATCTGATCTGCAATGCCCCGCTCAACGTCGTCGACGGCGCGGCCCGGTTCCAGGAGTTCCTCGCCAACAACGCGATCCACGCGATGTATGCGACGAACCCTGACGTCATCATGGGGACGACGGTCCCAGAGTGGACTATCGGTCACATTCGCGAACTCACCGACGGTGCTCCGGAGATCGCGCACGAGTAGGCCAGAACACGTGTTAATCGATCCGACACGCCAGATGTGGGCGTAAGTTCGGTAGTTCGGAGGTGGCCTGGGGCACGCTGTAGGATCGACCAAGCCTGTCGTCAGTGCACCCGCATGTCCGCGGTCGGCGACGTCGACCATCAGACACGGATCGGAACGGAGCAACGTGGAGTTCGAGCAGTACCACGACGCCAGCGGGGCGATCGTCATTCCTGATCGCACCACCCTTGTCGACTTTGTCGAGGAGAACGTCTCCACCGCCCGTAAGGACCCGGCGCAGGACGGGCTCATCTACCGGTACATGGACTACTCCCGGTCCCGCGACGGCGAGGTGCAGGAGCTCCTGTGGTCCCGTTTCGGCGACCGGCTCTACGCCATCGCGGCACGCCTGCAGCAGGTGGCCAAGCCGGGGGACCGGGTCGCGATCCTCGCCCCGCAGGGTCTGGACTACATCGTGTCGTTCTTCGCCGCGATCCATGCCGGACTCATCGCGGTGCCGCTGTTCGACCCGGACGAGCCCGGCCACCACGATCGGCTGCACGCGGTTCTCGGCGACTGCGCCCCCTCGGTGATCCTCACCTCCACCGAGTCCGCGGCCGGTGTCCGCACCCTGTTCCGTGAGCTGCCGGCCCGCCAGCGTCCGCGCACCGTCGCCGTCGACGCCATCCCCGACGAGCTCGGTTCCGGCTGGACCCGTCCGGAACTGACGGCCGACGACATCGCCTACCTGCAGTACACCTCCGGCTCCACCCGCGTCCCGGCCGGCGTGGAGATCACACACCGCAACGTCGTCACCAACGTCATCCAGCTCTTCGACGGTCTCGGACTCTCGCGGGCCTCGCGCGGCGTCACCTGGTTGCCGCTGTTCCACGACATGGGCCTGCTCAAGGTCATCCTGCCCGCGATGGGCGGCTCCACCATCACGGTGATGAGCCCACGTGCGTTCGTCCAGCGGCCCGGTCGCTGGGTCCGACAGCTCGCCGAGATGGGTGCCGAGGAAGGCGTGGACGGCGTGTTCGCGGCCGCACCCAACTTCGCGTTCGAGCACGCCGCCCGCCGCGGCCTCCCGCGCGACGGTGAGACGCTCGACCTGTCCGGCGTCACCAGCATCATCAACGGCTCCGAGCCGGTCACCCCGGCCTCCATGCGCGCCTTCAACGAGGCCTTCACGCCGTACGGGCTGGCGCCCACCGTGATCAAGCCGTCCTACGGCATGGCCGAGGCGACCCTGTTCGTGTCCTCGCCGCGCAAGGACGACGAGGCGGTCGTCATCCACGTCGACCGTGCTCGCCTCAACGAGGGCGTCATGTCGGTCCTCGATCCGTCGCAGGTCGAGGGCAACGAGGATGCGATCCCGCAGGTCGCCTGTGGCTACATCGCGCCGAGCCAGTGGGCCGCGATCGTGGATGCGAACGTCGACGAGGCCACCGGGGAGCACGACGGCACCGGTCGCGAACTGCCCGAGGGGCGGGTCGGTGAGATCTGGCTCCACGGCACCAACGTCGGCGAGGCCTACTGGGGTCGCCCCGAGGAGTCGCAGGCCACGTTCGGCAACCTGCTGACCGAGCGGCTGCCGGAGGGCAGCAAGACCGTCCGCGAGTTCGGCACCGTCCCCGACGACGCGCGCTGGCTGCGCACCGGCGACTACGGCGCGTACGTCGACGGGCAGATCTACATCACCGGCCGGGTCAAGGACCTGGTGATCGTCGCGGGCCGCAACCACTACCCGCAGGACCTGGAGAACACCGCCCAGGAGGCCTCGGACGCGCTGCGCCCGGGCTTCGTGGCCGCGTTCTCGGTCCCGGCGAACCAGCTGCCCATCGATGCGCGTAACGGCGCGGAGATCGCGGCCGATGATTCCTCGGAGACCCTCGTCCTGGTGGGCGAGCGCGCCCCCGGCGCCGGCAAGGCGGATCCCGGTCCCATCGCGGACGCCGTCCGATCGGCGATCTCCGCCCGGCACGGCGTCACGGCACAGGACGTGCTCCTGGTGCCCGCCGGTTCGATCCCGCGCACCTCCAGCGGCAAGATCGCCCGACGTGCGTGCAAAGCCGCGTACGTGGACGGCACGCTGCGCGGAGGACACCAGCAAACCGCCTTCCCGGACCTGCCGACGGAGTAGCGTCCGGCGGCCGGGCAGGCCCGAAGGCACCACCGGTGCACCGCTGCGCGGGACACCGGATGACATCCGAGGAAAGGCGAGCCACCACAGATGGCACAGAGCGAGATGACGGTAGTAGAGCTCCGCGAGTGGCTGCGGGGCTGGGTCTGCCGCGCCACCGGCCTCGAGCTGTCCAAGGTGACCGATGACCGGTCGCTGGAGGAGTACGGACTGTCCTCGCGCGACGCGGTGACCCTGTCGGCCGACCTCGAGGACCTTCTCGGTCGTCCGCTGGACGCCACCGTCGCCTACCAGCACCCCACCATCGCGACACTGGCCGAGTACGCGATCAACGGCCCCGTCGAGTCCGACGAGCCCGTCGACCTGCACACGTTCCGTGAGCGGGGCGCCGGCATGGAGTTCGACGTCGCGATCATCGGCATGGCCACCCGCTTCCCCGGCGGCGCCGACACCCCCGAGGCCACGTGGGAGCTCCTGTCCTCCGGCCGCGACGCGACCGGGACGCGCCCGGCCAGCCGCTGGTCCGAGTGGGCCGGTGACGCCTACGTCCAGCAGGTCCTGGCCGAGGCCCCCGACAGTGGCGGCTGGCTCTCCGACGACGAGGTCCGGGACTTCGACGCCGAGTTCTTCGGCATGAGCCCGCGCGAGGCCGAGATGGTCGACCCGCAGCAGCGGCTCGCACTCGAGCTCACCTGGGAGGCCCTGGAGAACGCCCACCTGCCGGCCAGCGACCTCAAGGGCCACGAGGTCGGCGTGTTCATCGGCTCCTCGTCGAGCGACTTCCAGGTCTTCCTCACGGCCGACTCGGCGGCGGCGTCGCCGTACGCGGTCACCGGTGCCTCCAACTCGATCATCTCCAACCGGGTGTCGTACACGTTCGACTTCCGCGGACCGTCGATGACCCTGGACACCGCCTGCTCGACCTCGCTGGTGACGATCCACGAGGCCGTCAATTCCCTGCGACTGCACGAGTCGGACCTCGCCGTGGCCGGTGGCGTGAACATGATGCTCGCGCCCGCCGCGACCATGGGCTTCGCCAAGACCGGTGCCGCACTCAGCCCGGACGGCAAGATCAAGGCCTTCTCCTCGGACGCCAACGGCATCTGCCGCGCCGAGGGCGGCGGCGTGTTCATCCTCAAGCGCCTGTCCGAGGCCGAGCGGGACGGGGACCAGATCCTCGCCGTGATCAAGGGCTCAGCCGTCAACTCCGACGGCCGTTCCAACGGCATGACCGCGCCCAATCCCGACGCCCAGGTCGCCGTGCTGCGCCAGGCGTACGCCGATGCGGGCGTCAACCCGCGCGAGGTCGACTACATCGAGGCCCACGGCACCGGCACCATCCTCGGTGACCCCATCGAGGCCAGCGCGCTCGGGCAGGTCCTCGGCCGCGGCCGCGACGCCGACAAGCCCACCCTGCTGGGGTCGGCAAAGACCAACTTCGGCCACATGGAGTCCGCCGCCGGCGCGGCCGGACTGGCCAAGGTCGTCCTCGGCATGAACAAGGACGCCCTGCCGCCGACCCTGAACTTCGCGGGCCCCAACCCGTACATCGACTTCGACACCGCCCGGCTCAGCGTCGTCACCGACACCACCGCCTGGCCCCGCTACAGCGGCCGCGCACTGGCCGGGGTGTCCGGCTTCGGATTCGGCGGCACCAACGCCCACGTCGTGGTGGCCGAGTACCAGCCCACGCCCGTGATGGCCCTGACCGACGCCGACGCGGCGCCGGGCGCGGATGCCGGCGCAGGGGAAGCCGGGTCCGTCACCGCAGCAGGCGCCGATTCGGCCGCCGGCGGGGTGGATGGTGACGTTGTCGTCGTCGCCCCCGGGGCCGGAACCACCGCCGACGCCGAACAGGGCACCGACGCGGGGCAGGGGACCGACACCGCGGGCACCGACGACGTGGCCCGCAGCGTCGCCGAGGCCGTGGCCCGCAACGCCGAGACGCTCGCCACCACCGGCACCTCCGCGCCGGGCGCGCCCGCCACGGTCCTGGTCGTCTCGGGCTCGCTCCCGTCGCGCCGCAGGGCCACCGCCGGACAGATCGCCGACTGGCTCGAGGCGCAGGACGACTCGCTCGACCTCGGCGCCGTCGCACGCACGCTGGCCACCCGCAACCACGGGCGCTCCCGCGGCGCCGTGGTGGGCCACACCCGCGCCGAGCTCGTCGCCGGACTGCGCGCGCTCGCCGCCGGCGACCCCGGCCCCGGCGTATTCTCCGCCGACGCTCCCGCCGGCACCGGCGACGTGTGGGTGTTCGCGGGCTTCGGCGCGCAGCACCGCAAGATGGCCAAGGAGCTGTACCTGTCCAACCCGCTGTTCGCCTCGTGCCTGGACGCGGTGGACGAGCTCATCGACTTCGAGGCCGGATACCGCATGGCCGAGATGTTCCTCGACGACGAGGTGACCTACGGCGTGGAGACCGCGCAGGTCGGCATCTTCGCCATCCAGATCGCCCTCATTGACACCCTCAAGGCGCTGGGCGCGAGCCCGGAGGCCGTGATCGGCCACTCCATGGGCGAGGTCGCCGCCGCCTACGCCACCGGCGGACTGAACCTCGAGGACGCCGTGCGCGTGATCTGCGTCCGCTCGCGCCTCATGGGTGACGCGGAGCAGCAGGTCTCCGACGAGGACGCCGGCGCCATGGCGCTCGTGGAGTACTCGGCCGACGAGGTCGCGCAGATCATCGCCGACAACCCGCAGTTCGCCTCGATCGAGCCGGCCGTCTACGCGGCGCCCACCCACACCACCGTCGGCGGGCGCGCCAAGCCCGTCGCCGAGTTCGTGGCCTGGGTCGAGGAGCAGGGCAAGTTCGCGCGCCAGCTCCAGGTGCGCGGCGCCGGCCACACCTCGGACGTCGACATGCTGCTGGGCGAGCTGGCCGCCGAGATCGCCGGCCTCGAGCCGCGGCCCCTCACCGCGGCCCTGTTCTCCTCCGTCGACCGCGAGGTCCTGTACCGCGCCGGCGACGGGCCGATCCACTCGGAGGAGTACTGGGTCAAGGGCATGCGCCACCAGGTGTGGTTCACCCACGCCGTGCGCAAGGCCGTCGACGACGGCTACGTGACCTTCCTGGAGTTCGCGCCCAACCCGGTGGCCGCCATGTCGATCGCGGCGACCTGCTTCGACGCCGGGCTCATGGAGCCGAACTTGCTGTACTCGCTCAAGCGCAAGGAATCCGAGGCGGACACGCTGCTCAACGCGATCGCGCAGCTGTACGTGCACGGGCACACGATCGACATGCCGTCGGTCGTGGAGATGCTCCACGGGCACGTCACCGGCGCGGGGCGCTACGCCGCGGTGCCGGGCACGCAGTGGAAGCGTCGCACCCTGTGGCCGGCCGTCACCGCCGGTGGCGGGTCGGGCGAGGGCCGCATGCCTGGCGCGCACGTCGCGCTGCCGGACGGGCGCCACGCCTGGCAGGCCCGCGCCGAGGTGGTGCCGAGCGTCGACGCGCTGATGACGGCGGCCGCCGCGTCGGTGGTCGAGGGCGCGACCCTCACCGCCGTCAACCGGCCTGGCCTGCTGCCGGCGTCGGGCGCCGTGACCACCACCATGACGCCGCACCCGGGCGGTGCGTCGCTGCAGGTCCACGCCCACGTGGGAGACGGTGCGGCGCCGAGGTTCGAGCTGGTCGCCGAGTGCGCCGTGACCGGCGGGACCCCGATCGATCCCGACGCCGCGCCGGAGCCGCACTATGTCTCCGCCGAGTCCGACGCCCCGGTGGTTGAAGGGGATGAGGACGACGACGACGAGGCCAGCGGTCGCTGGGACCCGAATTCGGGTGAGAAGATCGGCGATCGCCTTGCCCGGATCATCGGTTCCTCGATGGGGTACAGCCCCGACGACCTGCCGCGCGAGCTGCCGCTGCTCGATCTGGGACTCGATTCCCTCATGGCGGTTCGGATCAAGAACCGTGTCGAGCACGAGTTCTCCATCCCGCCGCTCGAGTTGCAGGCGATGCGCGATGCCTCGCTCAACGACGTGACCGACATGGTGACCTTCGCCGTGGAGAACCCGGAGCAGGTCGGCGAGCTGGCCGCCCAGCAGGCTTCCGGCGAGGGCGCGGTCGACGTGGCGGCGCTGCGTGACGGTGGTGCAGCTGCAGCCGGTGCTGCTGGTGCTGCTGCGGCTGGCGGTGCTGCGGCTGGCGGTG
>DGYFD06202__coassemble_452_pt1 | contig 15148 bp, 16 predicted proteins | sample DGYFD06202__metabat2_low_PE_009 | metagenome-assembled genome bin DGYFD06202
GCGCGGGTCGTGGGTGACGATCACGACGGTCTGCCCGAAGTCGTCGGCCGCGCTGCGCAGGATGGCCAGCACCTCGGCGGAGGAGGTGGAGTCGAGGTTGCCGGTGGGCTCGTCGCCGAACAGGATGTCGGGCCGGCCCACGAGGGCGCGGGCGCAGGCGACGCGCTGCTGCTGCCCGCCGGACAGCTCGGACGGCCGGTGCGAGAGCCGGTCGCCGATGCCCAGTCGCCCCACCACCTCGTCGAACCACGCGCGGTCGATGCGGTGACCGGCGATGTCCTGCGGCAGCGTGATGTTCTCCTCGGCCGTGAGGGTGGGCACGAGGTTGAAGGACTGGAACACGAAGCCGATCCGGTCGCGCCGCAGCGCGGTGAGCTGCTTGTCCGGCAGGCCCACGATCTCGGTGTCGCCGATGAGCACGGACCCGGAGGTGGGCCGGTCGAGCCCGGCCATGCAGTGCATAAGGGTGGATTTGCCGGAGCCGGACGGCCCCATGATGGCGGTGAACCTGCCCTTGGCGAAGGTCGCGCTGACGTGGTCCAGGGCGCGCACCTCGGTCTCGCCCTCCCCGTAGGTCATGACGAGGTCGGTGGCGACGGCGGCGACGGGGTCCGCGGCGCCGGGCTGGTGCTGGGTCTCGGCCTGGGTGGTCATGTGCTCCCTCGCAAGGTGGTGGTCGACTAAAGCATGCAGCATCCGGGGACAGGGGCGGATCAGGGATGGCCCTGGTTTCCACCCTGATCGCGCTCGGGCTCATCGGGCGCGGTCGGCCACTGCTCCAGTGTGCGCCGGGTGGTGAACCGGCGTCGCTCGCCGGAGACGGGATCGGTGAACGCGATCGATTCCGCCAGCAGCTGTAGCGGGCGGGTGAAGTCGCCGGGGGTCACCTCGAGCACGTCGGGGTACAGATCGTCGCCGAGGATCGGCGTACCCAGGGCGTTCATGTGCACGCGGAGCTGGTGGGTGCGGCCGGTGGTGGGCTCGAGGCGGTAGAGGCCCAGTCCGTCACGGGCGTCCAGCAGCGTGATGCGCGTGTGTGCGTCGGCCTCGCCGTCGACCTCGGAGGCCTGGAGGATGCCGCGCGTCTTGACGATCCGGCTGGACCGCTCGCGCACCTCGGGCGTGCCGTCCGGCGCCGGCGCCACGGCGAGGTAGGTCTTGTCGACGCGGCGGGCGGCGAAGAGCTCCTGGTAGGCGCCGCGGTGCGCGGGGTCGGTGGTGAACACCAGCACGCCGGCGGTGAGTCGGTCGAGGCGGTGCGCTGGCGCCAGGTCGCCGAGGCCGTGATGGTCGCGGCGGAGCCGCACCAGTGCGGTCTCGGTGACGTGCCCGGCGCGCGGCGTGGTGGCGAGAAAATGAGGTTTGTCGACGACGACGAGACGGTCATCCCGGTGCAGCACCTGCAGGTCGAAGGGCACCCGGGGCTCGGGATCGGGACGCCGATACGTCCACACGTCCATTCCCTTGTGCCGGCGGGTCGTGCTGGTCACGGGGGTTCCGTCGGCCGTGACGACCTCGCCGGAGGCCAGCGCGGCCTCCAGCTCGTCGAGCCGATCGGGGAAGCGACGGCGGAGCTCCTCGGGGATGCTGCGGGGCCCCTGGCCGGGGTCGGCGAGCCGGATGCGCACCGGGTCGACGCCGTCCCGCAGGGGCAGCGGTCGGCGGCTCCGCCGTGAATTGGACATATCCGGGAGCCTAATCCGTGCGCTACACTCCCTCTCGCCCCATCTGACACTTCAGCCACGTTGGGACTGAATTAGCTCTCCAGCACCAGGAGTTAGACATGATCGAAGCCGTCGTCGAGTTCTTCCTGTCCGGCCCCGGCCGCGCGATCCTGCCCACGTTCCAGGGCAGCTTCAACCTCGCCTACCCGTCCAACGCCCCGTTCCCCGAGGGCACGTAGGCCTCTCCCGGCCTCTCCCACACCTCTCGGCGGCACGTCAGCGGCACCCGGATGGTCGGCGTAACCCCCTTTTGAGCAGCGTCTGCCAAGCCACGTCCGAGGGCTACGGTCAGCGGTAGGCTCGGAGCATGGCTTCCCTCGAGAACACTGTCGTCGTCGGTGTCGACGGCTCCGACGCCTCAACCGGCGCCGTCGCCTACGCCGCCAACACCGCCGCCAAGCGCGGCATCCCGCTCCTCCTCGTCACCAGTTACACGATGCCGGCGGCCATGTTCGCCGAGGGCATGGTGCCGCCGCAGCCCGTCTACGACGAGCTCGAGCGCGAGTGCCTGCCCATCCTCGAAGGCGCCCGGGAGACCGCCCTGAAGGTCGCCCCCGAGATCGAGGTCAACCACGCCGTGGTCGAGGGCAACCCCGCGCAGGTACTCATCGACTACTCGCGGAAGGCCAAACTCATCGTCCTGGGCTCCCGCGGCCTCGGCGGCATCAAGGGCATGGTCCTGGGCTCGGTCTCCGCGGCCGTGGCCAGCCACGCGTTCTGCCCCATCGTGGTAACCCGCACCGACACCGACCACCCGGGCACCGACGGTCCGGTCGTAGTGGGAATCGACGGCTCCGAGATCAGCGCCCGCGCCACCGACTGGGCGTTTGCCGAGGCCTCCGCCCGTGGCGCCGAACTGATCGCGGTCCACACCTGGATGGACCCGCAGGTCCAGGCCGCGGCCGCCGGGATCGCCCTCACCGATGACGACTGGAGTCAGCTCGAGGAGCAGCAGCACCAGACCCTCGCAGAGCGGTTGGCCGGCTTTGCCGACCGCTTCCCGGACGTCAAGGTCACCCGATATGTGACCAGAGATCGTGCCGTTCGCGCACTGGTCGAGCAGTCAGAGGGAGCACAGCTCGTCGTCGTCGGATCTCACGGGCGTGGCGGCTTCGCCGGCATGGTCCTGGGCTCCACCTCCCGCGCGCTCCTCCAGGCCGCCCCGTGCCCCGTCATGGTTGTGCGACCGGAGGCCCACGCATGAGCGGCGGCGGTACCGACACCGGCGGCGACGAGGCCGTGCAGGTCCGGCAGGACGAGGTCGCCGGGAAGTTCGAGATCCTGGTCGGGGACGTGGTGGCCGGTTTCGCCGACTACCACGACGAGCCCGGCACCGGTGGCGCCGCCGGCGTGCGGACGTTCCCACACACGGTCGTGGACTCCGAGTTCGGAGGTCGTGGACTGGCCGGCACGATGATCGGCGAGGCGCTCGCGGCCACCCGGCGCGACGGACTGCGCGTGAACCCCGAGTGCACCTTCGTGGCCGGCTACATCACCAAGAATCCTGACTCGGCCGAGCTGGCCTGACACCGACAACGGTTGGCTACGACGCGGTAACAGGTGAGCGACGTTTAACTGCATAGTGGAGGCGTCCGGAAGCATTTCGGGCGCCTTCCGTGTTCTCCTGAGTACGCGGCCCACACCGGGCTGAGTAATACTCTCGGGAAAGGACTACCACCATGCTGTGGAGCATCATCTCCTGGATCATCGTCGGCGGCATCGCAGGCTGGATCGCCTCGATGATCATGAAGAAGAACGCCCAGATGGGATTCGTGGCCAACGTCGCGTCGGGCATCATCGGCGCGTTCGTCGTGGGCTTCCTCGTCTCGTTCTTCACCGAGGGCGGCGGCATGCCGGACGCATGGTCGATCTGGGGCTTCGTCGCCGCGATCATCGGCGCCTGCCTGCTCATCTGGATCGTGACCGCCATCAGGGGCCGCAGCAAGGTCTGACCTGACGGTCAGTCCTGCAGCGCACAGACTCCTCCTACAGAAAGGACTCCACTATGGGTTTCCTCGACAAGGCCAAGGAATTCGCAGGCAAGAACCCGGACAAGGTGCAGTCGGGCATCGACAAGGCCGGCGACATGTTCGACGAGAAGACCGGCGGTAAGCACGCCGAGCACGTCGACAAGGTGCAGGACAAGGCCGGCGACTACCTCACCGGCGGCGGCAACAATGCACCCGAGGGTGGCCACGAGGCCCCCGAGGGCGAGGGTCAGCCGCCTGCCTGACGGACACGTGCCCGGCTGAGTGGCCGGGCTCCCGTCACCACCACTTCGGGGCCGGTGCCGCTACACGCGGTGCCGGCCCCGTGGCGTCGGTGGTCGGTGCCGATAGTCTGTATCCCGTGACGAAGACTCGGTCGACCAAGCCAGCGCCGCGGGAGCGGCTCCTGGCCACGGCGACCCGTCTGTTCTCCACCGACGGAATCCGGGCCGTGGGGATCGACCGCATCCTGCGGGAGGCCGGCGTGGCCAAGGCCAGCCTCTACAACACGTACGGATCCAAGGACGAACTCGTGGTGGCCTACCTCCGGTCGGTGGCCGAGCGGGACCGGGAACTGTGGCGGCGTCGCGCCGACCTGTCCCCCGATGCCCGAGGCCGCGTCCTAGCGCTGTTCGACATCATCCGCGAACGTGTCGAGCCCGCGACCCCCGGCTCCTGTCACATCGCCGCCGCGATCGAGTTCCCCAGCCCCGGCACCGACGGCGAAAGGGCGATCCGCCACGCCGTCGCCGAGCAGCGCGAATGGGTCACCGAGACCCTTCGCGTCGAGCTCGCCGGTATGGGACTGCAGGACCCGGACAACATCGAGGACCTGGCTGACCGCCTGGCGCTGCTGCACGACGGAGCGGTCACCGCCGCCATGCTCGGCGAGGTCCAGACCACCACTATGACGGCCCGCAGCATGGCCGAGCTCATCCTGGGGATGATCACCGAGCCCGGCTGAGCAGCGCTGAGCACCGAAGCCGCCGACGACTTGTCGCCGCCATCGGTCACCCGTCGATGCGGGGCCCCACCAGATTGGCCGTCGCCGTCGCCGGGCCTGACTCCTCGTGGACCGTCTGCACCGCCAGCAGCTGGTCGCCGCGGGACAATACCAGCAGCACGCCGCCCGGCCCCTCCGTTCCGGCGCCGATCCATCCTCCCTTGACCGCGGCCTCCTCGGCCACGTCGGCGGGCGCGGTTTCGGCCACGATCTCCGCCGCGCGTTCCGCGGAGTCCGCCGTATGAACCGTGGTGGTGAGGATGACCTCGTCGTCGGTGCCGTAGAAGAAGCAGCCCGCGGGGTCGAGACTGTCGTCGATCCGCACGCCGGTGACCGGCCCGACGCCCACACCCGCGACCTCCTCCACCGACAGGTAGGGGCACTCGCCGTCGGCGTTCGGTTGCGCAATGGGCAGCTCCGCCTCCGGTGCGGGAAGCGGCTCGGTGCGGATGGTCCCCATCTCCGGCGCCGGCTCCGAACCACCGCACCCGGCGAGGACGGCGAGAAGCGCCACGGAGGTCGCGGCGAGGGCGGCGGGAGCACGTTGAGTCATGCCAGCCAGGATAAGTCGGGCACCGCTTCCGTAACATCAACGCCACTAACACCATGACCGGACGGGAGGTCCGAGTTGACGACATCGGAGTCCCGGGGGCGGCGGCCGTGAACCGCCGTCACGAGGTTCGCGCGCGCATCACCTCGGCAGCGCTGGACCTGACACTCGAGCGGGGGCTCGACGCCGTCACGGTCGACGAGATCGCGGCCGCCGCGAACCTCTCCCGCCGGACGTTCTTCAACTATTTTCCGTCCAAGGTCGCCGCGTGCATTCCCTATGTGCCGCCGGCCGAACCTGAGGCCGTGCATCTGTTCCTGTCCGACCGGTCCGTGCCCACCATGACCGCACTGGCGCAGTTGATGTGGAACCAGGTGTCCACGGCCCGCCGCGAGGCCCCGGATTTCGATCGGTTCCACGACCTGTGGCAGCACGAGCCCGGCATCCAGACCGAGATGCACTCCCTGTTCGCCCGGGTGGAGAACCGGCTCGCCGTCCTGGTGAGCCTGCGCGAGGGCCGGTCACCGACGTCGTTCGAGTCCGCGACGGTGGCCGCGGCGTCCATCTCGATCCTGCGGGTGGCGGTCGAGCGCTGGCGTACCGACTCCTCCGGCGCCCTGCTGGAGAACCTGGTGAGGGAATCGTTCGACGCCGTCACCAATGCGGTGACGTCCGGGCCCGACGATTCGTGAGGTGACCCGGCCGCCTGCTCTGCCGCCTGCTCTGCCGCCCGCTCGGGTGTCGCTCGGCGGCTGCCCTACGCAGGGGTCCGCTCAGCGCCCGCCCAGCGCACGCACCAGCTTCTCGCCCAGCCGCTGGAAGGCCCGTTCCTCACGGCGGGCGGCGCCGGGCAGGAGGTAGGCCGACCGCGGCCGCCAGGTGGTTCGGATGGTGGCGGTGACCGCGCCGGTGTCGGGATCGAGATCGACATGGCAGCGGTGCTCGGCCACCGCCAGATTCCCCTCGAGTGTGCCCAGGACCAGCCCCTGGCGGAGCGACTCGTCCACCCTGTCGACCAGCCGGCACGGCCCGCGCATGGGCCCGTCCAGAATGTCGATGTCCTCGGGCACGTCCGGGTCGGCCTCGACGATCCGGATCCCGGCCCGGGTGTGGGCGGTCAGCCCCAGCAGGTCGTCGGCGGCTGTATCGAACAGCTCCACCCCGTCGCCGAGGTCGGCGGTCTGGACGGATTCGGCCCAGCCCTCGGGCGCGCGGCACCGACCGGGCGCAGAAAGAGTCGAACGCTGATAGCCGAGCGCACGCCCCCGCAGCTGCGTGAGGCGGCGGTCGTGCCCGCGTGCTGTCCCAGATGTCGGCTCCACGCTATGCAGTCTCACCAGGGCAGTTGATCGGACGGCACATACCCGGTGAACGTCGGACGTCGGGCTAGTGACACCGGTCACATAACTGCGCCGGCGGGCCGGTAGGCGGGCCGGCTGCACGAGGAGAAATGGGTGCACACGGGCGCGCGACGTAGGATCGTGGCCATGCTTTCGCCGGGCCCCACGTCGCCGTTCCTGTCCCGCGGAGTACCGGGCGCGATGGCGATCGTCGCGACGATGGTGCTCGCGGGCTGCTCCGGCAACGGCGATGACGTCGAGGCCGGCCCCATGCGCATCACCCCGACCCCGAATCCCGAGGCCGCAGCGGCGATGATCGCGCATGCCCAATCCGACGACCCCCGCCTCGACGCGTGCGCCCTGCTGGACCAGTCAACCGCGGAGATCATCCAGCTCACCGGCGCCTCGATGCCCGAGACGGATCCGACCGGCACCGGAGACCTCCGCCTCGTCTGCACCTACGGCGGTCCGAGCTCGGCCGAACGCGCCGCGGGCGAGGGGGACGAGGACGACGACACCACGGCCACCTCCACCGACGGGGCGACGACCACCAGCGTCACGACCAGCGCCACTCCGACGAGCACAACCGCCACCACTGACGCCGACGCTGACGACGCCACCACGTCCGGGGCCACCACCAGTGGTACGGCCACGCCGACGACAGCATTTGATCCGGATCTCATCCCCGACACCTTCGCCGCGGGCGTGGTCCGGCCCGTGGGCGGCGCCGAAGCCGCACTCGCCAGCCAGCCGGTTCTGCTCGGAGCTCGTCTCGCCTGCTCGGAGGTCCGCGGCACGATGGCCGCGACCATCGAAGGCGCCCCGGCGGCATCCCCGGAAGCGCCGGGGCCCGCATCGCCCCCGCTGGCGACGGCATTCATCGACTGCGTCTCGGCCCCGACCGGCGGGGGCGTCGAGGTGCACACGATCTTCATCGACGGCGATGACCTGTGGCACATGGTGATGCTCCAGCCGGAGACTCCCAGAACTGCGGAGGCGGAGACGGAGGCTCTCGCCGGCCTCCACCGGGTCGCCCGCCAGGTCCTCACCACCGACTAGCCCCGCAGCCCACGTAGTTTGCGGGCCCATTACCCGTCGGCCCCAGGGCGTATTCGCCGCCTCTGGTCGACGGTCACAGAAAAGAGGAACGGCGTCGGAGCCCCTCAGCTCCTGACGCCGTTCATCTATTCAAGCGGATCGCGTGTGACGCGCTCACGCCGCCTCGCATGCCTTTGCGGCCGCGGGCCAGCACCCCCCCAGGTGCTCCGGTCCGTGGGACCGGCCCCTCAGCGTGAAGTCGTGGCCCCTCAACCAGTCCTTCACTCGGCCACCTCCCTCAGGTGGTGACTAATGAAACTGTATGTTGCGCTGAAAGTACGAGCAAGCCGGTGAACAGGCATTATTTTGTTGACTTACGGTCAACAAGGTGTGCCGCAGCATCTACCTGCAGTTCCCCACGGCTCGATGCCATTGAACGATGGCATGGTTTTGTACCGTATCGAACCACTGCCGACAGTCTGCGACAGAAGCTCGCCCGCGCGACGCGAAATGGCGACCAGCCAAACGCCAGCCCGGCCCGAGCCCAGGCCGCGCGCATCGAGCAGAGGGTTTCGCGCGATCCCACTCGACCGATACGGGCCGAACCCTCTTGGCGATGAGGGGAAGGCTCCAGCGGCGGGGCTTGGCGGCGAGGCGGCAGGGTTCGGCGAAGGAGCGGCAGGGTTTAGCAGCGGGGCGGCGGGGGTTGGCGACGGAGTGGGCCGGGCCGGGCGTCGCGTAGGAAAATGTTGCAGAAGTGACATAAGTGACTAGTGTGATTATTGTTGTCAACGGCTAAGCGTCAGCTGTGCCGCCGGCAACCGCTGGCAGCACGCACCCGCCGGCACCCGCTGGCAGACGCTGGCAGACGCTGGCGGCCACCAGCGACCGCCGGCTGTCGCACGACCGAACCGCCCACGCCCACCTCCGCACGATTGCGGACCCTGCCCGAAGGAGATCGATGAACCGCCGAATCAAGTCGGTGACCACGGTTGTGGCTGCTGCTGGCCTCGTCGTCGTCGGGCTCTCCCCCGCCGCCTCCGCACAGTCCCTCGCCGGCACCTTCGGCTCCTCGGGCTCGGCCGGCGCGGTCGGCCTCGAGACGGCGCCGCTCCCCACCTTCCTCACGCCCGGACTCACCTCCCTGCCCGTCGTGACGGTCCCCGTCCCGGGCCCGAAGCGACCGGTGGTCGACGCGCAGGTCGCCTCGGTCTACCCCACGGGCGGCGAGACGGTCGGCGTGGCGCAACCGGTCATGATCACCTTCGACCGGCCCGTCGCCGACCGCGCCGCCGCCGAGGCCGCGGTGGGGATCCGCTCCGCGCCGGGCGTCGACGGCAAGTACTACTGGGTCAGCGACACCGAACTGCGCTGGCGGCCGCACGAGTTCTGGCCGGCCGCCACCGCCGTCACCGTGTGGGCCGGCGGCGCCGAACACACCTTCCGCACCGGCGACGCCGTGGTCTCCACCTACGACGACAACACCCACGAGGTCACCGTCACCCGCAACGGCGAGGTGGTGCGCGTGATGAAGGCCTCCGCCGGCCGCGCCGCCTACCCCACCTACAACGGCATCTACTACAACGGGTGGCGCGCCCGCGAGGTCCACATGAACTCCGCCACCTGGGGCCTGGCCATGGACGCCGGCGGCTACGACACCGTGGTCCAGGACGGCGTGCGGCTGAGCTATGACGGCATCTTCATCCACTCCGCCCCCTGGTCCGTCGCCGACCAGGGCGTGCGCAACGTCTCGCACGGCTGCATCAACCTCAGCCCCGAGGACGCGGCCTGGTACTACGACAACACCGGCAACGGCGACCCGTTCATCGTGGTGAACGGCCCCGGCAAGCACTTCGGCGCCTTCGACGGACAGGGCGACTGGAACTACTGACCCGCGCCCTTCACGCGCACCTCACGCGCGCCCACCACGCCCGCTCGCACCGCGCCCCCTGCCACACTGGCAGGGGGCGCGCGTGTTTCAACACCTGTACCGATTCGACGCCCCCACGAAAGTTGTGATCCACCGTCCAGCAAGGGGCCGTTAACCCTCTCAGGCAATGCTTTGTTTCGTGCAGACACCTGCGAGCCCGACGGCCGACACCCCTACCGCCGTCGATCCGACCCCACCCGCGGCCGCGCCCGCCAAGCGGCGCCGGCGCGGACTGCCCGGCACGGTCGGTGAGCGCCTGCTCTTCGTGGCGCTGGTGCTGCCCAACCTCGCACTGCTCGGGATGTTCGTCTACCGGCCGCTGATCGACAACATCCGGCTGAGCTTCTTCAACTGGAACATCTCCTCGCCCACCGCGACGTTCATCGGCTGGGACAACTACATCGAGTGGTGGAACCGCCCCGACAGCTGGGTGGTGGTGCAGAACACCCTCATATTCACCCTCTCGGCCGTGATCGGCTCGATGGTGCTCGGGCTGGCGCTCGCCCTGCTCCTGGACCAGCAGCTCATCGGGCGGGGGATCGTCCGCTCGGCGGTGTTCGCGCCGTTCGTGATCGCCGGCGCCGCGATCGGCGTGGCGTTCCAGTTCATCTTCGACCCGCGGTTCGGGATGATCTCCGCGCTGCTGACGATGGTCGGGTTGCCGGTCCCCGACTTCTACCAGGACCCCAACTGGGCCCTGTTCATGGTCACCGTCACCTACATCTGGAAGAACCTCGGCTACAGCTTCGTCATCTACCTGGCGGCGCTGCAGGCCAAGCCCGCCGAACTGTACGAGGCCGCCGAGATGGACGGCGCCAGCGGCTGGACCACCTTCCGTAAGGTGACCCTCCCGCTGCTGCGGCCCACCACGTTTTTCCTGTCGATCACGGTCCTGCTCAACTCGCTGCAGGTCTTCGACATCATCTACGTGATGACCCGCGGCGGCCCGCAGGGCAACGGCACCTCCACGATGGTGTTCCAGGTTTATCAGGAGACCTTCCAGAACTTCCGCGCCGGATACGGCGCCACCGTCGCCACCATCATGTTCCTGGTCCTGCTCGTCGTGACCGCCATCCAGGTCCGTGTCATGGACAGGAAGGTCACATGAACCCGCTCAACCGCAGTTCGCTGCCGATGAAGATCGCCGGCTACGTGGCGATGTTCCTGGTGCTGGCGATCATCGCTTTACCCCTGTACTGGGTGATCGTCACCTCGTTCAAGACCCCGGACATGGTGTACATCCAGCCGCCCGCCTGGTGGCCGGAGCCCGTCACCACCGCCCCCTACGGCCGCGTCATGGACAACGTGCCGTTCGAGGCGTACTTCCGGAACTCGATCATCATCACCACGATCCTCGTCGCCGTGAAACTGATCCTGGGGATCCTCAGCGCCTACGCTTTCGTCTACCTGCGCTTCCCCGGCCGCGGACTGGTGTTCATGCTCGTCCTGGCCGCGCTCATGGTGCCCAACCAGATCACCGTGATCTCCAACTACGCGCTGATCGCGCAGCTTGGCTGGATCAACACCTTCCAGGGCATCATCATCCCGCTCGCCGGCGTCGCCTTTGGCACCTTCCTCATGCGCAACCACTTCCTCACGTTGCCGTTCGAGATCATCGAGGCCGCGCGCATGGACGGCTGCGGTCACATGAAGCTGCTGTTCCGGGTCCTGCTGCCGATGAGCTGGCCGACCGTGGTGGCGTTTGCGCTCATCACCACCGTCAACGAGTGGAACGAGTACCTCTGGCCGTTCCTCGTGGCCTCCGACGACACCGTCGCGCCACTGCAGGTCGGCCTCGCCCGGCTCATCTCCACCGACGCCTACATCGACTGGCCGATGGTCATGGCCGCCACGATCCTCACCATCACGCCGATCCTCATCGTGTTCCTGCTCCTGCAGCGCCGCATGATCAAGGGCCTCACCTCCGGAGCGGTCAAGGGCTGACCCCCGGTTCCGCTCCCCAATGCCACCTGTCCGACACGACCCATCGACGCAGTACCGATCGAGCACTACCCATCCATGCAGCACCTAGAAAGGCACCCGCAATGAATCCCGTGAATCGCAGGCTCTTCCTGGGCCTCCTCGGCGCCACCGCCGCCACCGTGACCGCCGCCGGCTGTGCCGGATCGGGTGGTGACACCTCCGGTGGGGACTCCTCCGGCGGTGGCGGTGGAGGCGAGGGCTCCGACGGCACCATCACCTTCTGGTCCAACCACCCGGGCAGCTCCAAGGCCACCGAAGAGGAGCTCATCGCCACCTTCGAGCAGGAGAACCCGGACCTCAAGGTCAACCTGGTCGACGGCGGCAAGAACTACGAGGAGGTCGCCCAGAAGCTCAACGCGGCCCTCACCGGCAACGACCTGCCCGACGTCGTGGTGGTCTCGGACGTCACCTGGTTCAACTTCGCCCTCAACGAGCAGCTCGCCCCGCTGGACGACCTGTTCGAGGAGGCCGGCGTCAAGACCGACGAGTACGTGGACGCCCTGTTCGGCGACTACATCCTCGAGGACAAGTCCTACGGTCTCCCCTACGCCCGCTCGACCCCGCTGTTCTACTACAACAAGCAGGTCTGGGAGCAGGCCGGCCTGCCGGACCGCGGCCCCGAGAGCTGGGACGAGTTCATGGAGTGGGCGCCGGCCATCCAGGAGGCGGTCGGCGACGGCAAACACGCGATCGCGATGTACGACGGTGCCAACTACCTCGACTGGACCATGCAGAACATGATCTGGGACGACGGCGGCGCCTACTCCGTCGGCTGGGACCCCACCTTCACCGACCCCAACACCATTGCCGGTGTCGAGCGCCTCAAGCAGATCAACGACGACGGCTACCTCGTGGTCTCCGCGGACTCCATCACCGAGTTCGCCTCCGGCCTGGCCGCCTGCGCGATGGCCTCGACCGGCTCGCTCAAGACCGCCACCGAGAACGCCCAGTTCGAGTTCGGCACGGCGTTCCTGCCGGGCGCCGAGGCCAACTCGTCCTGCCCCACCGGCGGCGCCGGCCTGGGCATCCCGGCCGGCATCTCGCGCGAGCGCCAGATCAACGCCCTGAAGTTCATCAACTCCATCACCTCCACCCAGGGCACCGCGAAGTTCGCCCAGGCCACCGGCTACATGCCCGTCCGCAAGGGCGCCAAGGAGGCCCAGGAGATCAAGGCGTACCTGGAGGAGACCCCGCAGGCCGCGACCGCGATCGACCAGCTCGAGTTCACCCGCCCGCAGGACAACGCGCGCGTGCTGGTGCCCGGTGGCGGCACCCGCATCGGCGGTGGCCTGGACAAGGTCCTCGCCGGCGAGGACATCCCCGGTGTGATGGAGCAGCTCCAGACCGAGACCGCGCGGATCATCGAGACCGACATCACGCCGAAGCTCGGCTGAGTTCTCTCGCCTGAGAAAACCAGGAAGCGATGATGACGACGACGAGGACCATCGTCGTCGTCATCATCACCGGTCTGGCCGCGGCGTCCCGGCGCCGCATCCCCGCTCGAGCCAGCTAGTTCACACCAGTCCCCGTATCAGTCCCAGGAGAGCCTTCCCACCATGGCCACCGTCCGGTTCGCAGGCGCCACGCGTCGCTTCGACACGTCGTCGGCGCCCGCCGTCGACTCCCTCGACATCGACATCGCCGACGGCGAGTTCCTGGTTCTGGTCGGCCCCTCCGGCTGCGGCAAGTCAACGAGTCTGCGCATGCTCGCCGGACTCGAACCCGTCGACGAGGGCACGATCTACATCGACGACGAGGACATGACCCGCGTCGCCCCGCGCGACCGCGACGTGGCCATGGTCTTCCAGAACTACGCCCTCTACCCGACCATGACCGTCGCGCAGAACATGGGTTTTGCCCTGCGAAACGCCGGGGTCAGCAGAGCCGACACCCGCAAGCAGGTCGAGGAGGCGGCGCGGATCCTGCAGCTCGAGGACCTGCTCGGACGCAAGCCCTCGCAGCTGTCCGGCGGGCAGCGGCAGCGCGTCGCGATGGGTCGGGCGATCGTGCGCCGCCCCAAGGTCTTCTGCATGGACGAGCCGCTGTCCAACCTGGACGCGAAGCTGCGCGTCTCTACACGTGGTGAGATCGCCGGTCTGCAGCGTCGGCTCGGGGTGACGACGGTGTACGTCACCCACGACCAGGTCGAGGCCATGACCATGGGCACCCGCGTGGCCGTCCTCAAGGGCGGGGTCCTGCAGCAGATCGCCGCACCCCGCGAGCTGTACGACCGGCCGGTCAACGCCTTCGTCGCCGGGTTCATCGGCACCCCGGCCATGAACCTGGTGGAGGTGCCCGTCGACGGCGGCCGCGCCATGGTCGGCACCGCCGGGGTCGACGTCCCCGCCTCACTGGACGGGCGCGACCGCATCCTGCTGGGCGCCCGGCCCGAGGCCCTGCGGGTGGTCGGCGAGAGCGAGCCGGGAATGGAGTTCGTGGTGGACCTGGTCGAGGAACTGGGCGCCGAGTCCTTCGCCTACGGCTCGACCGAGTCCGGCGAGCGCCTCGCGATCCGCCTCGACCGCGCTCACAGCACCGCTGTGGGCGAGCGGCTGCGGGTCCGACATCTCGACTCGGAAGTCCACGCCTTCGACACCGAGACCGGACTGCGGGTCGACTAGAAACCCCGCGCTCACAGCACCGCTCACCGCAGCGCTCGCCGCAGCGCTCGCTGGCGCACGATCTGCCCTTCGATTTACGACCTACCCTTCGCGTGACGAGTTGCCCTGCGGGCCCCGCGCGCATAGGCGAATCCCGAGGGCAGATCGTGAGAACGCAGTCGCCGCGCGCAGCTTTCAGCGCCTTCGCGTCTCTACCGCGGCGGCACCGGCGCGAGAACTCCGGTCAGCTGATCGGCAGGCACGCATCGCAGCGGCCGCGTGTCGGTTCTGTTGCCTCCGGTATCGGACGTCCCCAGCGCGTCGACCACCAGGTCCACCGCCCGCGGGGAGGCCAGCACGGTCAGATGCCCGGAGCGGTCCGCCTCGCATCCGTCCTGGAGCCGCACGACCCGCAGGTCCACCCAGTCCGGCACTCTCGGCGCGGTGATCGGACCGGTGAGCTCGTCATAATCCGAGGTCACCGCCACATAGCGCACGCCACGTGCATACGGGACGCCTTCGTCGCCCAACCACGCGAGGGTTGCTTCGGCGTCGCGCTGCGTCGTTTCCGCAGACAGCACGCCCATCATCGCGGTGACGAACTCCGGTGGCCCTTCCCCGGATTTCGTCGGGTCCGCGCCCAGGGTCACCACGGTCCGCACGGCGTTGGCCCGCGCGGTGGCGGCGACGAACGAGGCCACGATCGCTCCCTGCGAATGTCCCACCAGGTCCACGTGCTCGGCACCCGTGAGCTCGCGTACCCGGTCGATCTCGGCGGCCAACTGCGGTGCCGATGCCCCTGTCAGCGAGTCGAATCCGCCCGTCGAGCCCATGCCGGACGGCGCCCCGACGGTCGGGGCCCACACGCAGAAGCCTTCGGCCGCCAGTGCCGCGCCGACGGTCGCCCACGAGTTGCCACCGTTGAGTCCGGTGCCGTGCACGAGGATGACCGGGTTGAGATGGTGCTCCGAGGGCTGGCAGTCGTCGCGGTT
>DGYFD06202__coassemble_501_pt1 | contig 13637 bp, 17 predicted proteins | sample DGYFD06202__metabat2_low_PE_009 | metagenome-assembled genome bin DGYFD06202
GCTGCCACATCCGGCTGGTCGCATCCGGCCACTGTTCAGGGGAGCTGTCGAGCATGGCGCGCATGCCTGCGGCGCTGTCAAGCATCGTGATTGTCATGCTGTGGACGCTAAACATTGACGTAACGGCAGGGTCAACCCCCTCAGCTCAATCAACGTGTCCGGTCAGTACAACTAGCCGCCCAACAACGGCGGCAGGCGCAAACTCCGGCTTCTAGCTGGCTGTATGCAAACGCCGATAACTTACCTTATGTAAAGTCAAGCCCTGCGTATTGCATCAGATGATTCATCGCCGACGATGGCTGTCCAGCCCCTCTCCGCCAACGCTACACCTGCAACGACCAGCACGAACGCAGAGAATTTGCAGACGAACTGCCGGTCCACCATCCTCCAGGCTGGTGTTAGGGATGATCGCGGAGCGATTCCACCCAATGCTTCGACCTGCAGGTATTGCCTTCACGTCTCATCGGATGCATCATTGAATCATCAGATGAAACCGGTTGTGCGGAGGTTTCGATGCAGATCGATGAGGTCGGGCGCGTTCATCTCGTGGAGTCGGTACCGATTCTGCGACCGGAAGAACGAGTGGTCGAGTCGATGCTGGACGGCTGGCGCAACCAGCAGTTGTCGCGCAATCTTCAGTTCGACACAATCGATCAGCGAGCGCGCTGCGTGCGCCGTTTCATCGAGCACTCCAACGAAGAACCGTGGAACTGGACACCGGCCATGGTCGAAGAGTTCTCCGCCGATCTGCGGTCGATCCATCATGTCGCGCATGCGACGCTGCGTGGCTATCACGCGGCGTTGCGCGCGTTCTGCTCGTACATCGCCAATCCGGACTACGGCTGGGACCGAGTGTGCGAGCAGCTGTTTGGCACGCACCCGGCACAGGTGTTTCACGACTGGAACACCGCTCGACACGTACAGCAGTATGACGGCCGGCCGACCAAGCGGCCCTACACAAAGCAGGAGCTCGACGCCCTCTTCGAGCACGCCGATGATGAGGTCGCCCGGATCGGTTCGACCTGCCGCAAAGGCTGGCAGGCTGCCTATCGCGACGCGACGATGATGAAGCTCTCCTACGGGTACGGGTTGCGATTCAACGAGGTCCGCCACCTACAGACGGTTGATTTCGCTCGCAATCCGCATGCTCGGGAGTTCGGACGCTTCGGGGTGTGCAAGATCCGGTACGGCAAGGCTCATCGCGGGTCGCCGCCCAAGCCGCGCTCTGTGTTGACCGTGTGGCGGTGGACGCCTCCGGTGATCGAGGACTGGCTGGCCAATGGCCGCGGCGATCCCGACTGCCTGGACCTGTTCCCCAGCGAGCGTGGCGGTCTCGTTTGCGAATCAACACTGCTGCGTCGAGTACGCCGATACTGCACAGACATCGGCATCCCGGCGGGTGTAGATCTGCATTCGTTTCGCCGCTCGTACGCGACACACCTGCTAGAAGACGGATGGGACCCGCGGTTCGTTCAGGATCAGATGGGCCACGAGTACGCCTCGACCACTGGGATCTATCAGTTCACCTCCGATGAGTTCCGCCGGTCGACGTTGCGTTCGGCGCTCGATCGAACGATGCACCAGGCACTGCACAGCGCAGCGGAAGGCGCCCCGAAATGAAGAGACACGTCGACTACACCTGGCGCCTGGCCGAGCTGATGGCAGCTCGAGGCATGAACAACACCACTGACCTCATTCCGCTCCTCGCCGAACGCGACATCTCCCTGTCACGGCCGCAGGTCTATCGCCTGGTCAACCAGAGACCCGAACGCGTCTCCCTGCAATTGATCGCGGCCCTGTGCGACATCTTTGGCTGCGGCCCCGACGCCCTGGTCACCGTTACCGCTGTCAACGCACGCGAACGACGCACCGCAACCAACAGCGGCCCGAACGTCGTACCACTCGACCGCACAACGCGCCCGCGGCGGGCGAACATCCTCGATGAATAGGTTCGAAATGAGGTAACCGAGATGCGACCGGACGGATTGAAACCGCACACACCAATTCGCGGCCGACCACGGATGGCCGATGGGAAGTGGGTCTGCGATCGATGCGGACGATCCACCTCCCGCATCCAAGCGCACTGGCCCGAAGGTCGCGTGTGTTTCACCTGCTGGTTCACCGCGATCCACACTCACGGGATCTGCCCCGCATGCGGCACCGAACGTCTCCTCCCCGGCCCCACCACACCATCAGGAATCCCCTTGTGCGCACCGTGCGCTGGAATTGCCGATGACTTTCACTGCCGACGATGCGGGGAGGAGAACGGCCACCATCGCCGTGACATCTGTGCTCGGTGCGCGGTCCGCGAGGACCTGTACGGACTGCTCGGCGGCAAACCTTCCGATCCGGCACTAATCGGCCTCGTCGACGCCCTCTGCTCAGCAAAGCGCCCGGAATCAACGATCGTCTGGAAGCGCTCACCCCGAGTTCAGGCTCTGCTGCGAGGCCTCGGCGACGGGTCGATCCCTGCAACGCATGACGGTCTCGACCAGCATCCCGGCCGGGCCACCGAGCATCTGCGGGCACTCATGCAGCACCACGAACTCCTCCCGCCGCGAGACCCGTGGCTCCCTCGGTTCGAGCGATGGATCGAGGACAAGCTCGACGGACTAGCCATCGACGTCGCTCAACCAGCACGGCACTTCGCAACGTGGCACCACCTGCGACGTATCCGCGAGATCGCCGATTCGGGACAAGACACCCAGCCCGCCGTACGATCAGCAAAGCAGGAGATCACCGAAACCGTGAAATTCCTGTGTTGGCTCCACACGACTCACGGCCGCACGATTCAGACGTGTACCCAATACGATGTCGACCAATGGATCGCCACCGGACCGACGACTCGGCACGCAATCCGAACGTTCCTGGTCGTCAGCAAACGCAACAAGCTCAACACCACGGTGACTCTCGATCCGCGATACGCGCAGACCTGTCCATCGCTCACCCAGGACCAGCGCATCGCTTGGATCGGCGAACTCGTCACCGCTCGCAGTGAGGCACTTCCCTATCGCGTCGCGGGCATTCTGATTCTGCTCTACGCTCAGCCCCTCAAAGGCATCGTCCGAACCCGCACCGCAGACATCGTCGATGGCAAGCCCATGACCATCACTTTCGGTCGACACCCCGTCGACGTTCCCGAACCGTTTGCCGAACTCGTCCGCGAACTGCTGCGCAGCAGAACAAATCTCCGCACCAGCAGCAACGAAAACCCCTGGCTATTCCCCGGAACTCACGCGGGCGACCACCTGCATCCCGACACAATCATGCACCGCCTACGCCAGATCGGGCTGAGCAATCTCGGCGCCCGCAACAGCGCTCTGGACGATCTGGTCGTCGAATGCCCACCACCGGTCGTCGCTGACGCCCTGGGCTACAGCCACCAGGTCGCGTTCAATCATGCCGAACGCTCAGCCGAAACGTGGGCACGCTACACGGGTCGACGGATCCGATGACAACTCACCCAAACGAGAACCGACCGTTCAGCAGCAGGTGTTGAGAACGGCGCGGAGTGCTTCGAGGTTGGCAGGCTCGGCGCGGTAGAGGTTGTTCACTCCGCGACGCTGCGAGGTGACCAAGCCTGCGCCGCGGAGTTGGCTGAGGTGATGTGTCGCAGTGCCGCCGGAGACGTTGACCGCGGAGGCGAGGTCAGTAGCGGTCATCTCAAGGGTCGGATCTGCCATCAGCAGAGACATCATCCGGATTCGAGTCGGGTCGGCGAGAGCTTTGAGCCGCAGCGCGAGCTCGACCGCATTCTCGGTCGACATCGGCCCCGCCGCCAGAGGCGCGCAGCAGATCGGAGCGCTGACGTCGATCACAGGCAATGGCTTGGGCATGGTTCCAATCTACCAACCACTTTGACATACATCAAAGTTATGGGTTACAACGGAACAGTCGAATCCTTCGACATTCATCAAAGCCTTGGAGGTTCTCATGTCCCGCGTTCAACTCGCTCTCAACGTCGACGACCTGGAAGCGTCGATCGCGTTCTACAGCAAGCTGTTCAACACCACCCCCGCGAAGGTCAAGCCCGGCTATGCGAACTTTGCGATCACCGAACCCGCACTGAAGCTGGTCCTGCTGGAGAACCGCGGCGAGGGTGGCACCATCAACCACCTCGGCGTCGAAGTCGACTCCAGTGAGACCGTGCACGGAGAGATCGCCCGCCTTGCCGGCGAAGGACTGTTCACCGAGGAGCAGATCAACACCACGTGCTGTTTCGCCACGCAGGACAAGGTGTGGGTCGGCGCTCCCGACGGTGAACGCTGGGAGGTCTACACCGTCTTGGCCGACTCGGACACCTCCGGTGAGGCACCCGCCGCCGCCTCGGAGGGCTCCGACCTCGGCTGACGCAGCCTTCGCACGGGTCGTCGACGTGCTGCACGCCGGCCGCTGCGAGCTGCTGAAATCTGCATTGATCCCGAGTCAGGGAAGGGCGTCACCCTCTGGGTGGCGCCCTTTCGTGTTGCACCCCTATATCGACCAGTGTCAATATCGATGTATGTCGAAATCATTGGGGATCGAGGTCTCGCCGGTGCGGTGTTCGCCGCTGGTGCGTGAGCCGTTGACGCCCGCACAGTCGGTGCAGGCGGCCGCGGTGTTCAAGGCGCTCGCCGATCCGGTGCGGTTGCAGCTGTTCAGCCTGATCGCCAGCCACGACGGCGGTCAGGCGTGCGTGTGCGACATCTCCCCGGCCGTCGATGTCTCACAGCCGACGGTCTCCCACCACCTGAAGGTCCTGCGGACCGCCGGGCTCCTCGAGTCCGAACGCCGCGGATCGTGGGTGCACTATCGGGTGGTGCCGGCTGCCCTCGACGTCGTCGCCGACATCGTGACACCACTGACCGGCAAGGCCCTGGCATGAGCGTCCAGACGCCGAGCCACAGCGTCGCAGGAAAGCTGTCGACACTTGATCGGTTCCTTCCGGTGTGGATCGGGTTGGCGATGGTCGCCGGGCTGCTGCTCGGCCGCCTGATCCCGGGCCTGAATACCACCATCGACAGGATTCAGGTCGACGGGATCTCACTGCCGATCGCCCTCGGCCTGCTGATCATGATGTACCCGGTGCTGGCGAAAGTCCGCTACGACCGCCTCGACACCGTCACCGGCGACCGCCGGCTGCTGGTCGGGTCGCTGGCCTTGAACTGGGTTGTCGGCCCGGCACTGATGTTCGTCTTGGCGTGGCTGCTGCTGCCGGACCTGCCCGAGTACCGCACCGGACTGATCATCGTCGGCCTGGCCCGCTGCATCGCGATGGTCATCATCTGGAACGACCTCGCCTGCGGCGACCGCGAAGCTGCGGCCGTGCTCGTGGCGATCAACTCGGTGTTCCAGGTCCTGATGTTCGCCGTGCTCGGCTGGTTCTACCTGTCGGTCCTGCCCGGCTGGCTCGGCCTTGAGCAGACCACCATCGATACTTCGCCGTGGGAGATCGCCAAGTCGGTGTTGATCTTCCTCGGCATCCCCTTGCTCGCCGGGTACCTGAGCCGCCGGATCGGGGAACGCCGCCGCGGCCGCGACTGGTACGAACAATCGTTCCTGCCTCGCATCGGACCGTGGGCCCTGTACGGGCTGTTATTCACGATCGTGCTGCTCTTCAGCCTGCAAGGCGACCAGATCACCTCTCGACCCGCCGACGTCGCCCGCATCGCACTGCCGCTGCTGGCCTACTTCGCCATCATGTGGGGCGGCGGCTACCTCCTCGGTGCCGTCCTGGGCCTGGGCTACGAACGAACCACCACCCTCGCGTTCACCGCAGCGGGCAACAACTTCGAACTCGCGATCGCCGTCGCGATCGGCACCTACGGCGCCACCTCCGGCCAGGCCCTCGCCGGCGTCGTCGGACCCCTCATCGAGGTCCCCGTCCTGGTCGCCTTGGTCTACGTCTCCCTCGCCCTCCGAAACCGGTTCACCCCCAACACTTCTCAGCCCACCGAAAGGGGCCTGCCATGACACCGTCCGTGCTGTTTGTCTGCGTCAAGAACGGCGGCAAGTCCGTGATGGCCGAAGGCCTCCTGCGCCAGGCCGCCGGCGATGCGATCGAGGTGCATTCGGCCGGCACCCGCCCCGGCACCGCCGTCAACGCACTCTCCGCCGAAGCCCTCGCCGAAGTCGGCGTCGACATCACCGACCATGTCCCGGTCGGCATCGACCCGGCCCTGCTCGCCCGCGTCGACAAAGTGATCACCTTGGGTCGGGAAGCCGTCGTCGACGCCCCCGGCGTCACAGTCATCAACTGGGACACCGACGAGCCCTCCGAACGCGGCATCGACGGCATCGAACGCATGCGCTTGGTCCGCGACGACATCACCGCCCGCGTCCGGGCGCTCGCCGCCGATCTCACCCCGGAGGCCACGGCTCAATAGCCGACGGAAGCAACGCTGACTCGGTGCCGATCTAGGCCGCAATACGCGCGGATGCAATACGCAGGGTGTTCACTAACCCTTGCCGGAACGGTTAACTACCCCTTGACGGTACCCGTGGCGCACGCGGACACTCAGAGCATGGAGACCCCTCGCCTGGTCGAGCTCATCGACGCCCACAAACGCGCCTACGGCGTCGGCGAGTCCGAGCTAGCCCGCCGAATCGGGATCACCCGCCAGAATCTGCACCTATGGCGCACCCGCGGACTGCGCGGCCTGCCAGCCCGAACGACCCTCGACGGCATGGCTACCGAACTGCATCTTCCGTATATCCGGGTTCTCGAGGCGGCCTTGCGCGATGTCGGCTACCTCGACGACACCGACGGATTATCAGGCGTACCGGCATGACCGCCCCTTGGTGGCTGCGCCTATTTCACGGTTCTGCCAACTGATGCGGCGATTCTCCGGGCAGCCTGTTTGGCATAGGGCCCCACACCGGTGATCGTTGCCGCTCCGGGGCCGGTCCAGTCGCCGTAGCCGACCACATGGAGTCCCGGATGCTTTGGTCGACCGTGGTCGAGCAGTCGGCGTATCGGCCCGATCGCGGGGCGAAAACCCGTGCACCAGATCAGGTGCTCGGCGTCGATCTCATCCAGTGAGGTGAACATCGGTGTGGCCTGCAGCCGTCCGGTGTCGCGGGCGCGGCGCACCTCGGGCAGGACGACGATGTCTCCTAAGGCTGAGTCTGTCCCGGGGTCGGGCTCCCCGCGCTGCAGGGCAAGGGCACGTAGTCGGTTGCGGCGAAACAGTACTCGTCCATCGACCTCATCGGGCATCCAGCGTGGTGGCTGACGGGTGTACCAGGTCACCTTGGCGACGCTTGTGAGTTCTGCGGCGATCTGGGCGCCGGAGTTCGCGCCGCCCACGACCGCGACCGTGGTACTTCGAAAGGGAGTGGCACCGGGGTAGTTGGCGGAATGCCACTGCGTGCCGGCGAAGGTTCCTGGGTAGGAGGGAACAAAGGGGGCGGACCACGTCCCGGTGGCCGCGACCACGTTCTCGGTTGTCCACGACTTAGTTCCCGCCCGAACGTGGTAGATGCCGTCCTCGTACGTCACCTCATCGACCGCGACGCGGCGCTGGACCGGAATCCGGTAGCGCTGTTCGTAGGCAGCGAGATAGTCCACGACATGGGAGGCCGGTGGAAACCCGTCATAAGGGGGCATCGGCCAGCCCGGCAGGTTGGAGAACTCGGCGGTGGAGAACAGTCGCAGGGACGGCCACACGTGCAACCATGCCCCGCCGGGGTTGGGTTGATCATCTAGAACGAGGATGTCCACGCCTGCCCGCAGCAGGTAGTAGGCGGTGGCCAGGCCTGCTTGCCCGCCGCCGATGATGATTGCCTCGCAGTGATCTGCGGGGCGGGATGTGGCACAAATGGTGGTCAGCTCCTGTTCACGTTCGGGCACTTAGTGCTGCGGCCATGGTGAGCAGGACTGCCATGACGATCGCCATTGCGGGGTATCCCCCGACGAGGCTGGCCAATAGGGGTCCGGACACGGGCGCGAGTGCAGTGACGGCGGTCATCGGTGCGTTGAATAAGGCGTTGATGGCGCCGAAGTTTTGGGTGCCCCACCGGTCGGAGACGGCGGTGGCCTGAAGAAGGGTGTGGCAGCCGCGGGCCGCGCCCGTGCCGACGGCCAGAGCGATCAGTACCAAGGTCGGGCCGGGAATTGTCGCCAGACCCCACAGGCCGAGTGCGCCGGCGCCGAGGATCACCAGGGTGCGGTGTTGGGGTGTGGTTCTTCGGGTCAGTGATGGGTAGCCGAGCCGGCCGATGACTTGTCCTGCGCCCACCAGTCCGAAGGCCAGTGCTGCGGTCGAGTAGTCGATTCCTCGTTCCAGCAACAGCGGGATGAGGTTGATCGTGACGGCGAACAGCGTGAACGTGGCTACCGTCATCACTACTTGCAGGGTGAGGAATTGGCGGGTTCTGGTGACTTGGCGGATCTCGGTTCGGGACTGCTGCACGGTCGGCTCGCTGCCGGTGCCGGACCAGGTGGAGTTGAGAAAGAAGGCGTGCAGGGGCACAGATACGACGGCGAGGATGCCGGCCATGATGAGGTAGCTGGTGCGCCAACCAAACTGCTCGATCAGGTAGGCAGTGAGCGGGGCAAAGACAGTGGAGGAGAGTCCGGCGACGAGTGTCAGCGTCATCAGGGGGCCGACTCGTCGCGGGCCGTACCAGCGAGTGATGACAGCGAAGGCGGGCGGGTACAAGACAGCCGATTGGGCGAACCCTGCCACCAGCCAGGCCAGATAGAACAGGGGCAGGGTGGGCGACCACGCCACCAGTGCCAGCGCGGCCACCCCGATGACCGCTCCGAGGGTCATGACCGTGCGTGGACCGTGGGAATCCAGAACGGAGCCCACTTTCAGGCCCGCGATCGCCGAGACGAGCAGACCGGCTGACAGTGCCCCAGTGATGGCGGTGTCGCTCCAGCCGGTCTCCTGGGAGATCGGTGCGACTGCGGCGGGCAGGGAGTAGAACAGTAGGCCCCAACTGGTGGTCTGCGCGATACACAGCGCCGCGAGCCCGCCGCGGGGCCGGTCAGGCATATGCGGTTTCGCAGCTGCTGGGGACACCGGATCGAACGTAGTGTGTGGCCACTGGGTCGCGGTGGGTTACTTCTGAACCGTGGCCCACCAGGCGCGGACTCGCTCGTCGATGTCGTCGACGATCTGGTTAGCGACCTCGGGGCCCTGACCTGCGGGGTCTGCGAGGTCCCAGTCCAGATAGTTCTTGCCCGGATAGACGGGGCACGCATCGCCGCACCCCATGGTGATGACGTAGTCGGCAGCCCGCACCACGTCGTCCGTCAGCGGCTTCGGGAACGCCCCCGCCATGTCGATTCCGCGAGACTCCAGCGTCTCCACCACGTGGGGGTCGACCTCGCCAGCCGGCAGGGAGCCGGCTGACCGGACCTCGACGCCGCTACCGGCGTAGTGCTTGAGCAGGGCCGCGGCGATTTGGGATCGGCCAGCATTGTGAACACACACGAACAGCACTTGTGGGACGGTCGACTGGACCTTGCCCTGTGACAACGCCAGTGCACGGAGCCTGTCTGAGGCGAAGTTTCGGGCCAGCGCCGCGAGATACCGCTTGATCGTCGCCGTGCGAGCCAGCGCGGTGTAGGACTCGAAGACGTACCGCTCTATGGTCTCGGCCGAGAACATGCCCTCGTACGTTCGAGCGAGGTCAGCGGCCGTGCGCTGCAGGACGTGGACGTCCAATTCGGGTGCGTCGATAGTCATGGCGGGGACCTTTCAGCAGCAGGAAGAGGTGGAGGTGGTGGCGCCGAGCGAGATCAGTTGTGGGGTTGCCGGTGCATCGCACGAGCCACCGAGGTCGGTGGAGCAGACTCCGGTCTCGGGCAGGTCGAGGTGCACATCATCGGCGGCGGCCCGGTCACCGGCGAGTGCGGCGGCGATGGAACGGACCTGCTCATAGCCGGTGGCCATGAGGAACGTTGGTGCCCGGCCGTAGCTTTTCATTCCCACGATGTAGAAGCCGGTCTCGGGATGCGCCAGCAGGCTCTCGCCGTGCGGTGCCACGCTTCCGCAGGAGTGGAACTCCGGATCGATCAGCGGCCCGAGCTGATACGGAGCGTCCACGGCCGGGTCGAGAGCGAGCCGAAGCTCGGACAGGATGGACAGGTCGGGGCGGAATCCGGTGGCCGGGACGAGTAGGTCCACCTCGAGTCGAGTGGGACCCTGTGGGGTGCTGGCGTGCACGGTCAGATTGTCGGTCTTCGGGGTGAATTCGGTGATGGTGAAGGAGGTGTGGACCTCGATCACTCCGGACTCGACGGCTTCGCGCAGGCGGGTGCCGAGCGCTCCGCGGGCCGCCAGTTCATCGCGGTCCTCGCCTCCGTAGACGCTCGACACCTCAGGGGTGCGCACCGCCCAGCTGATCCGCGTTGCAGGGTCCTGCTTCGCGAGGTCAACCAGGTCGAGCAGGGTGTTGGCGGCCGAGTGTCCGGCCCCCACGACCAGGACGTGACGTCCGGCGAACCGGTCGCGCTCTGACCCGGTCACGGCCGGAAGCGGCGCGGTGATCAGGCCCTTGTCGATCGCCGCGTTCTCACCGGGTGCGGGTAGACCGGAGCGGCCGAGCGGATTGGGCTGGCCCCAGGTTCCGGAGGCGTCGATGACGCTGCGGGCCCGCACATCGGTCACGGCGCCATCAGCGGCCTGGACTCGGACCAGGAACGGGGTCTGCTCGCGGCCCGCCGAGCGGGTCTTGTCGATTCCTTCTCTGGAAACCGCCACCACGCGGGCACCGGTACGGATGACATCGTCACCCAGGACCTCGGCGAGCGGAGCCAGGTAGCGCTCGACCAGTTCGTGGCCGGTGGGCAGCGCCTCGGGATCGGGCTCGGTCCAACCGGTGGGTTCGAGCAGCCGGCGGGCGGCGGCGTCGATGTCGTACTGCCAGGGCGAGAACAGGCGGGTGTGCCCCCACTGCTCGATAGCGGCGCCGATGGTGGCGCCGGCCTCGAGCACTAACGGGGTCAGACCCCGTTCTCGCAGGTGCGCGGCCGTGGCCAGCCCCACGGGGCCGGCGCCGATGACTACTACCGGAAGCTCGTTGAAGTTCGTGCTCATTGGGTGTTCTCCTTCGGTGCCAGTTCGGCGATCAGGGTGGTGATGCGCCGCTTGATGTCGTCGCGGATCGGGCGGACAGCGTCCTTGCCCTGACCGGCTGGATCGGCCAGTTCCCAGTCCTCGTACCGCTTTCCCGGGAAGACCGGGCAGGTGTCTCCGCAGCCCATCGTGATGACCACGTCGGCGGCCTTGACCGCGTCGGTGGTCAGCACCTTCGGTGTGGCGGTGGTGATGTCGATGCCTTCTTCTGCCATCACCTCCACCGCGACGGGATTGAGCTGCTCGGCTGGCTGCGAACCGGCGGAGAGGACCTCGATCCGGTCCCCCGCCAGATGCGAGAGGTAGCCGGCGGCCATCTGGGAACGCCCGGCATTGTGGACACAGACGAACAACACGCATGGCTTGCCATTGGTGATCTCTGCGAGCAGATCGCGTACTCGGTGGTCGATGTCGTCGCGGACCAACCGCATCCGCTCCATCCCCTCGATTCCGCGGGCGGAGGGCTCATCGGTATCCCACACCTCGATCGTGCCCGCCATCCCGTCGACCGGTTCGACCTGGGCTTCCTCTCCCAGAACGATCACGCGATCCACCCGCCGAAGCAGCTCGGAGTCGATGGCCGTGGGTGTCTGGTCGGACATGTCGGCGCCGAGCTCGGCGACCGCTTCCGCGGCTAGGGCGTTGACCGCGGAACCGGGCCGGGTGCCCGCGGAGTGGACCTCGATCGCCTCCCCGGCGTGCAGGCGCATGAGCGCGGCCGCCATCTGGGACTTGCCGCCGTTCTTGACGCACACGAACAACACGCTGGGAGTGCTGGTCATGACCGGGCTCCTTCGGTGTTGCGGGCCGGGTCCGTGCGAGGTGGCGGAAGGGTTGGATCTCCCGGGAACAGTCGGGGGCCAGCCCAGAGCGCGACGTAGACGAGCCCGATCAGAACAGGAACCTCGATCAGCGGGCCGACCACACCCGCCAGGGCCTGGCCCGAGGCGATACCGAAGGTGCCGATCGACACCGCGATCGCGAGTTCGAAGTTGTTGCCCGAAGCGGTGAAGGCGACGCTGGTCGACTTGGCGTAGTTCAACCCCACCGCCTTGGAGACGAACCAGCTGAAGAAGAACATCAGGACGAAATACAGCAGTAGCGGCACGGCCATCCGGGCCACGTCCAACGGCTGCGAGGTTATCGCCTCGCCCTGCATCGCGAACAGCAACACGATGGTGAACAGCAACCCGTACAGCGCCCACGGGCCGATCCGGGGAAGGAAGGTCTCCTCGTACCACTGGCGTCCCTTCGCCCTCTCCCCCAACACACGGGTGAGGAAACCGGCCAACAGGGGGATGCCGAGGAAGACCAGCACGGAGATCACGATGGACCACACGGAGAACTGCGCCGAGGTGGTCTCCAACCCCAGCCAGGAGGGCAGCAGCTGGAGATAGAACCAGCCCAGGGCGCCGAACGCCACGACCTGGAACACCGAGTTGATCGCGACCAGCACCGCGGCGGCCTCCCGGTCCCCGCACGCCAGGTCATTCCAGATGAACACCATCGCGATGCACCGTGCCAGGCCCACGATGATCAACCCGGTACGAAACTCCGGCAGGTCCGGCAGGAAGATCCACGCCAACGCGAACATGAACGCCGGCCCGAGGACCCAGTTCAGGATCAGCGACAACGTGAGGAGCTTCCGGTCGCCGGTCACCCTGTGGGTCTCGTCGTAGCGCACCTTCGCCAGGACCGGATACATCATCACCAGCAGGCCGACCGCGATCGGCACCGAGATGCCGCCGATCTTCACCGAATCCAAAGCGGCATCCAGGCCCGGGACGAAGCGCCCGAGCAGCAGACCGGCCGCCATGGCCACAAGAATCCATGCGGCCAAGTAGCGGTCGAGAAACGACATCTTCTTGGCGACCGGCGCAACAGCCCGGGCCGTGGTTGTGCTCATTGGCACGAAACTCCCTCATATCGATGAACGTCTATGCTGGAGGCTATGCTCACATATCGGCATGTGTCAATGTATTGTTCGAGGTGAGGTGATCGAGGAAATGACTTCAGCAAACGACGTCCTTCCGGCTCGGACGCAGAACGAGTGCTGCCCCCTGTCGTCAGCTCCGATCACCGCCGAGACCGCAGATCAGATGGCGCGCACGCTCAAAGCACTGGCAGACCCGACACGCCTGCGGCTGCTGTCCCACATCGCCGCGCAAGGCTGCGAGTCGGTGTGTGCGTGCGACTTGCTCGACGTGGTCGACATCAGCCAGCCCACGATCAGCCACCACCTCAAGAAACTCGTCGACGCAGGACTCCTGACCCGAGACCAGCGCGGCAAGTGGGCGCACTACTCAGTCGTGCACGAGACGTTCGTCGACCTACGCCGCTTCCTAGACCTAACCTGAGGCCACCCGGAGCGGTAGCCGGTTTCACCAGTAGGCGATCCAGCCGGAGTCGCTACGCGGACCACGCAGCTGCAGCCCGCGAAAGTGAGTCGCTGCCAGAATGCAGGTGGCTGGATGCCCACCCATCTATGGCACGTACACCACGGCCGATAACCAGACGTTATGACAAGTAAAAGGTGTCGAGGTGTCGATTGTGCGAACTCGACACCTC
>DGYFD06202__coassemble_512_pt1 | contig 13248 bp, 13 predicted proteins | sample DGYFD06202__metabat2_low_PE_009 | metagenome-assembled genome bin DGYFD06202
CGGTGCTGCCGTTCGCCGGATGGTTCGGCGTGGTCGTGGGCCTGATCCTGGGCACGGTGTCGCTGCGACTGCGTCGCGATTCGCGGGCACTTCCGGAGCAGGCGCTGGTGGCCTGAGGCGCGCCGATTCCGCGCACCGGCCCCGGACCCGCCCTACTCAGGGCCGGCCGGGGCCGCTCTCATTGCGGTCGACCGGGGCCGCCATATTCAGGGCTGGCCGGGGCCGGGTCGCATGTCGCGGCCGGCCGACCCACCCTCCGGGCGGCTGCCCTCCGAGTACTTCTGCATGACGGTGTCCTCGAGGCACGGGGTGGGATCCAGGTGCGACAGCCCGTTGAAGCAGAGGTTGACGATGTGCGCGGCCACGTCCTCCTTGGGCGGGGTCCGCACGTCGAGCCACCACTGGGCCGTGCCGGAGACCATGCCGACCAGCGCCTGGGCGTAGACGATCGTCGTGGCGGGGTCGAACCCGCGGGCCGAGAACTCCTCCTCGAGGATGTAGGTCACGCTCGAGGTGGCGTCGTTGAGCAGGGTCGAGTACGAACCGCCGCCCGCCGGTGACGACTCGCGCACGAGGATGCGGAAGCCGTCCGTGCGTTCCTCCACGTAGCGCAGCAGGGCCATCGCGGCGCTCTCGATCCGGCGGCGCGAGCCCTCCCCCTCCAGCGACTCCGTGATCTCGGCGCCGAGATAGGCGAGCTCGCGGTCACACACGACCGCGTACAGCCCTTCCTTCCCGCCGAAATGCTCGTAGACGACCGGTTTCGAGACGCCGGCCACGGCGGCGATCTCCTCGACGGTGGCCGCGTCGTAGCCGTATTCGGCAAAGATCCGGCGGCCCACCTCGATCAACTGCTGGCGCCGCTCGGCGGCCGGCATCCTGGTGCGCGGCGCAGGGGCGGACCCGCTCGCAGGTGACTCGTCCCGTGCTGATGCCGCGTCCGACTGATCTGTCATGTGATTCGGCCTCCCTGGCTCCCCCGCCAGGACTCGAACCTGGAATGCCTGAACCAAAATCAGGAGTGTTGCCGATTACACCACGGGGGAACGGCCCGCGTGCGAGCCGTCACTAGTCTGGCATATCGGCGAGCGGAGGCCGATTTGAACCTGCGCACTGTTGAGGTGATGTCGTCGTCGTCCCAAAAAACAGGGCCCCAACAACCTCGCGGGGCCACCAACGGTGACCCCGCACGGACCCATTTTCACTGGAAAGCCGCGTTGGTGACGACCTCGATCATGCGCCAGTTCCCGACCGGTATCCCGGGATTCCTCCTTGCTTGCCTTTCTGTCAGATACCGCCGTTGATCGCCACGGCCAGCACGAGCAGGATGATCCCCAGGATCGCGAGCACCGCCAGCAACGGCTGACGACTCCGCCGCGGCGGCCCCTGCGTGTCGTCGTCCGCACTGATGTCTGGCTCGCCGTACTCCCCACCGGGGCCATTCGGTCCGTTCAGTCCACCCATCGGCTGCACTCCTCCACTTTCTTGGTGGACTCCACCATCCCGCACGCGTCCCGCGCTCGTGCGGGAACGGCGGCAGCGGAGGGATGCCCGGACCCGCAACATCCCGAGGCTTGACCCGACGCCGGGCATCCTCCGATACCGTCCTCACCACTACAGCGGTGCGCTCGGCAACACGATCGAAGTACTCAAAGGGAGGAGTCGCGATGGATGCGCTGCCCGGCAACACGCCAGTGATCGTCGGCGTCGGACAGTCGTCGGATCCGCTCGACTCCCCCGATTACCGATGCTGGTGCTCGGTCGACCTAGCTGCCGCTGCCGGGCGGGCGGCGATCGAGGATGCGGCCGATGCGTCGTCACGAGTTGCTGCCGCCATTGATGTGCTGGTGAGCGTCCGCCCGTTCGAGTTGTCCGGACCTGTGGAGCCGCCGCTTGGCGGGGCGTCGAACTACCCACGCGCGGTCGCCCGCCGAATCGGCATCGACCCACCGCGAGCAGTGTTGGAGATGGTGGGCGGACAGAGTCCCCAGCACCTGGTTACCGAGTTCTGCGGTCGGATCGCTCGCGGCGGGCTCGGCGCAGCACTGATCACCGGCGGCGAGGCGCTGTCGACCGAGGCACACTTCCTCGGCCGCGACGACCGCCCCGAGTTCACCGACCACACCGGCGGCCAGCTCGACGACCGGGGTGCCGGATGGGATTACTACCTCGACGACAATCTCCTGACCCACGAGTTGTTCAGCGCGCCGGCCGCATACGCACTCATCGATACCGCGCGGCGGGTTGCGCTCGGCATGGATCCGGATGCCTATCGTCGTGAGGTCGGTGAACTCTTCGCGCCATTCACCGAGGTGGCCGCAGACAACCCGCTGGCCGCAGTGAGGCGCTCCTTCAGCGCCGACGAGCTGGCCACGATCACCGTCGACAACCGCCTGGTCTGGGACCCCTACCCGAGACGCACGATCGCACGGGAGAAAGTCAATCTCGGCGCGGGGGTTCTTGTCATGTCCGTGGATGCGGCGCGGGCTGCTGGGGTGCCGCAGGACAAATGGGTGTTCCTGCACGGGCACGCCGACGTCACCGATATCCCGCTGCTCGAGCGGCCCCGAATCGACCGTGGTACCGCCGCTGTGGACGCAGTATCGAGTGCGCTGGGCTCGGCCGGTATCGGCGTGGACGAGATGACGAGCTTCGACCTGTACAGCTGCTTCGCCGCGCCGGTGTTCGCCGTCCTCGACGGTCTCGGGCTCCGCGTCGACGACCCGCGCCGCTTCACCGTCACCGGTGGACTTCCCTTCTTCGGCGGTCCGGGTAACAACTACTCGACCCACGCTATCGCCGAGACGGTCGCTGCCCTGCGCGAAGCTGGCGACGGGTTCGGGCTGGTCGGGGCTAACGGCGGGATCCTCAACAAGTACTCGGTCGGGGTCTACTCCCCTGTCCCGCGAGCATGGGACTTCACCGACAGTGACGCGGGACGAGACCACACCCGAGACGAGAGCCTGGACCAGCCTTCGAGCCCCACACGGTTGCCGGTCGTCCGCCACGCGGACGGTGCCGCACGCGTCGACTCGTACACGGTCCATCACGGATCCGATGGCCCGGATCGCGGAATCATGATCGGCACACTGCACGCGGATGGCTCGAGGTTCCTGGCGTATATGTCCGAGGAGTTGTGCGACCTCTCGTTCGGCGAGGAACTGGTCGGCCGGGACGTCGTGGTGCGGGTCGACGGGCCGAGAAACGTCGCTGAACTCCCAAGCAGCACCTGACGACCAGGCCTGAATCGCATGCGTCGGTCACCTGCCTATCGTCTGCGCCGACCGACGCCGCGACCGGTTGTGACGGGGTGGTCAGGCTCCTACCGTGCGCCGCATGGACACAGATCTGAAGGCCCTCGCACTCGTCTGCTCTCTCAAGGCCTCGCCCGCTGAATCCAGCAGCGAGCTCATCGCACGGCAGGTTCTCGACCGCCTGGCTGGCCACAGGGTCGCCGGGGAGAGCGTTCGCGTCGCCGATTACGACGTGCGCCCCGGTGTCGACGACGACATGGGCGCCGGCGACGAATGGCCCGGGATCCTCGAGAAGATCCGCGCGGCCGACATCCTGGTGCTGGCCACGCCCACGTGGCTCGGCAACCCGTCCAGCATCGCGCAGCGGGTACTCGAGCGACTGGACGCACAGCTGTCCGCGACCGACGACGAGGGCCGGCCGGCGATGTTCGGCAAGGTCGCCGTGGTGGCGGTCGTGGGAAACGAGGACGGCGCGCACAAGATCGTCGCCGACATGTTCCAGGGACTCAATGACATCGGATTCACCATCCCCGCGCAGGGCTGCACCTATTGGAACAACGAGGCCATGAACCCGGTCGACTACCAGGATCTCGACGAGACGCCGAAGGCAGTGGCCTCGACCAACGCCACCTCGGCGGCCAATGCGGCACATCTGGCGCGCCTGCTCCGCGGAGACATGTACCCGGCAGTGTGACGAGCAGCCGCCGCGGCGAGCGGTCGGCTCACCCCTTGCTCCCCCGCTCCACCGCACTGCGAACGGTGTAGCGCAGGAACGCGGGGAAGGCGACGGCACAGATCACCACGCCGATCACCACCAGCACGCCACCGCCGGACGCGGCAACCGCCGTGCCCACAGAGGCGGCGGCCACACCGTGGGCGACATCGCCGATCCGGGGCCCGCCGGCAACCACCACGATGAACACACCCTGCAGTCGGCCGCGCATCTCATCGGTCGCCGAGTCCAGCAGGATCGCCTGGCGGAAGGCCGCCGAGATCATGTCGACGGCACCGCCGAACGCCAGCGCGGCCAGCGCCAGCCACAGCCACAACGCCGACCCGCCGGGCGAGGCGGCGGCCACGAAGATGCCGAACGCGACCATCGCCAGGCCCCACAACGCCACACACACCAGCACCGCCAGGCCCTGGCGCCGAACTCGCGGAATCCAGCCGGAGAACACCCCGCCCAGCACGGCGCCGACACTCATGGCGGCGAACAACATGCCCAGCGCGGTGCCACCGCTGATCGGATCGCCGAACGATTCGGTGGCGATCTGCGGGAACAGTGCGCGCGGCATGCCAAAGACCATCGCAATGATGTCCACGAGGAACGAGGCAAGCAGGATGCGGCGGGTGGCGAGGTAGGCGAACCCCTCGATCACCGACCGCAGGCCCATCGACGGTCGCGTGCCGGTGACGGGCTGCGGCGGGAGTCGGAACACGGCGTACAGGGTCGCGAGCAGCGCGATCGAGTCCAGCAGGTACAGAGTCTCGAGTCCCAGCACCGGGATGAGGATGCCGGCGGACACCGGCCCGACGATCGCGCCGAACTGCATCACCGTCATATTGAGCGCGGCGGCGGAGGCCAGCTGATCGGACGGCACCAGCTTGGGCAGAATCGCCTGCCGGGTGGGCTGGTTGATCGCGAAGAACGCCTGCTGCACGGCGAGCAGGATCATGACCAGCCACACGTTCTGGTTCCCGGCGGCGGCCTGGAGCCAAAACAACACAGCAGTGACGATCAGGCCGGTCGTGGTCAGCATCAGCAGTTTGCGACGGTCCAGCGCGTCGGCCAGTGCCCCACCCCAGAGCCCGAACACGATGAGCGGCACCAGAGCGAACACGCCGGTCAGGCCGACGTAGGCGGAGCTGCGGGTGATCTCGAACACCTGCTGCGGGACGGCGACGATCGACAGCTGCGCGCCGATCACGGTCACGATGTTGGCGATCCACAGCCTGCGGAAATGCGGTTCGCGGAGTGGCCTCGTGTCCGCGAGTTGCCGTCTGAACACTGACACGACCAAGGACGCTACCCCTCGGGGTGGACCATCGCGTCGGACCCACGGTCTATCCTGACTGCCTGCCGCCCGAACGTGGTGCAATGGTGCGGCACACGCATGACTGTTGCAGGCTGACTTGAGCGCTATCCATCACCGACCACTGGGCACCGCCATGCCCGAGGAGAACTGATGACGACACCCCCCACCGATCGCTCGGAAACCGCGGTCATCATCCTGGCCGCCGGGTCGGGCACCCGGATGAAGAGCGATACCCCCAAGATGCTGCACCGTGTGTGCGGGCGGACGATGCTCGGTCACGCCTTGCACGCGGCGGCCGGGATCGAGCCGGATTCGATCGTCGTGGTGGTGGGTCACCAGCGCGAGTTGGTGTCGGCCGCGGTGCACGAGCTCGCCGCCGATCTGGGGGTGCCGGTGTCCACGGCGGTCCAGGAGCAGCAGAACGGGACGGGCGATGCGGTCGCCGCCGGCATGGCGGGCCTGCCGGAGGGATTTTCGGGGACGGTGCTGGTCACCACGTCCGACATCCCGCTTCTCGACGCGGCCACGCTGCGCGAGGTCGTCACGCGCCACGACATGCGGCCGCGCGCGGCGGTCACCGTGTTGACCTCGACGGCGCCCGACCCCACGGGGTACGGCCGAATCGTCAGGAACGACGACGGCGAGGTGTTGCGCATCGTCGAGCACAAGGACGCCAACGACGACGAAAAGGCCATCACCGAGGTCAACTCGGGCATCTACGCGTTCGATGGCCAGGTCCTGCGTGACAAGCTCGGTGAGCTCAGCACCGATAACTCGCAGGGCGAGTTGTACCTGACCGATGTCATCCAGTTGGCCCGCCGCTCGAACGGGCTCATCCGCGGGCATCGTCTCGAGGACGCCGACCAGGTGGCCGGTGTCAACGACCGTGTGCAGCTGGCCGCGTTGTCGGCGGAGATGAACCGGCGGTTGTGCGATTCCGCGATGCGGGCCGGCGCCACGATCGTCGATCCGTCGAGCACGTGGGTCGATGTGGACGTCACGATCGGTCGGGATGTCACGATCCTGCCGGGCACCCACCTGACGGGGAAGACGGAGATCGCTGACGGCGCGACCATCGGCCCGGACACCACGCTGCAGGACACCACGGTCGGGGCTGGCGCGACGGTCATCCGTACGCATGCCAAGGGCGCGACCATCGGGGCCGGTGCCGAGGTCGGACCGTTCGCCTACCTCCGGCCGGAGGCCGATCTGGGCCAGTCCAGCAAGATCGGCACCTTCGTCGAAGTCAAGAAGTCCACCGTCGGGGCGCACACGAAGGTCCCTCATCTGACCTATGTCGGTGACGCCACGATCGGCGAGCACACCAATATCGGGGCATCGAGTGTCTTCGTCAATTACGACGGGGTGAACAAGAGCCGTACAGTGATCGGCGATCACTGCCGAACGGGATCGGACACCATGTTCGTGGCTCCGGTGACGGTCGGGGACGGCGCCTACTCGGGCGCCGGTACCGTGATCAAGGACGACGTCCCGCCGGGAGCTCTCGCGGTGTCCGGCGGACGGCAGAGGAACATCGACAACTGGGTGATCGAGAACCGACCGGACTCCGGCTCGGCCGCGGCCGCCCTTCGAACCCGGAACGACTCTCAGAAGGACGGGCGCACGCTGTGAGCGAGTGGATCGACAACAAGAAGAACCTGATGTTTTTCGCGGGGCGGGCACACCCTGAACTCGCGGAGCAGGTCGCAGCCGAGCTCGGGGTCGAGGTCACCCCGCAGACCGCCCGCGACTTCGCCAACGGCGAGATCTTCGTCCGGTTCGAGGAATCCGTCCGAGGCTGCGACGCCTTCGTGATGCAGAGTGCCCCGGCTCCGCTGAACAAGTGGATCATGGAGCAGCTCATCATGATCGACGCGCTCAAGCGCGGCAGCGCCAAGCGCATCACGGCCGTGCTGCCGTTCTACCCGTACGCCCGCCAGGACAAGAAGCACCGTGGCCGCGAGCCCATCTCGGCCCGCCTCATCGCGGACCTGCTCAAGACCGCGGGCGCCGACCGGATCATCACGGTCGACCTGCACACCGATCAGATCCAGGGCTTCTTCGACGGCCCGGTCGACCACATGCACGCCCAGGGCCAGCTGTCGGACTACGTACGCCAGCACTACGGCACGGACAACATCGTGGTCGTCTCCCCCGACGCCGGCCGCGTCAAGGTGGGCGAGAAGTGGGCCGACGCCCTGGACGGTGCCCCGCTGGCGTTCGTCCACAAGACCCGCGATCCCAACGTGCCCAACCAGGTCAAGTCCAACCGCGTCGTCGGTGACGTCGAGGGCCGCACCTGCGTCCTCATGGACGACATGATCGACACCGGCGGCACCATCGCCGGCGCCGTCAAGGTCCTCAAGGACGCCGGTGCCGGCGACGTCATCATCGCCTGTACCCACGGCATCTTCTCCGACCCGGCCGCCGAGCGTCTCGCCTCGTGCGGCGCCAAGGAGGTCATCACCACCGACACGCTGCCAATCCCGCCGGAGAAGCGCTTCGAGAACCTCACCGTGCTGTCCATCGCGCCGCTGCTGGCCCGGACGATCCACGAGGTCTTCGAGAACGGCTCGGTGACCAGCCTGTTCAACGGGTCGGCGTAGGCAGGGCCTCGATGGACGCCACGATCTACCACAACCCCCGCTGCTCGAAGTCCCGGCAGGCGCTGGAACTGCTGCGCGAGCGGGGCGTGGAGCCCACGATCATCAAGTACCTCGACACCCCGCCCACGGTGGAGGAGCTGCGCACGCTCATCTCCGATTCCGGATTGACGGTCCGCCAGGCGGTGCGGGTCAAGGAGGCCGAGTTCACCGAGCTCGGCCTCCTCGAGGCCTCCGATGACGAGCTGCTGGCCGCGATGGTCGCCCATCCCCGGCTCATCGAGCGGCCGTTTGTCGTGACCGACAAGGGCACCCGCATGGCCCGCCCGACCGCCGCCGTCGAGGAGATTCTCTGACGCCATGAGAGCCAAGATCTGCGGGATCCGTAATGAGAGCGATCTGCGGATCGCTCTCGATGCCGGGGCGGACGCCATCGGCCTGATCTGCGGTATCAATCACCGCAGTGAGGACGAGGTGACCCCCGAGGTGGCCCGGCAGCTGACCGCCGCTGCTCCCCCGTTCGTCTCGACCGTCCTGGTGACCCACCGGGACACCCCGGAGAGCATTCTCGACCTGGCGGACCAGACCGGGGTCAACACGATCCAGGTGCACGGGATCGTCACCCTCGACACTCTCAAGGCGGTCCACGCCGCCGCCGGTAGCCGGAAGGTCCTGCGGGCGGTCCACGTCTCCGGAGAAGAGGCCATCGCCGACGCGCTCGAGTCCGCAGCTCACTGCGACGGACTCCTGCTGGATTCGCGGTCAAAGGATCGCCTCGGTGGCACCGGCAAGACCCACGATTGGTCGATCAGTCGGCGCATCGTCGAGGCGGTCGCGGAGATCGGGACGCCGGTGATCCTCGCCGGCGGTCTGAACCCCGGGAACGTGGGCGCCGCCGCCGAGAAGGTCGGCCCGTTCGGCGTGGACGTCAACAGTGGCGTCGACGATGCGAACGGCGACAAGTCGCCCACCCTGTGCCGGGACTTCGTCCGCAACGCCGCCCGCACACGCGACTGACCCCACACCGGGCCCCCACACCCGGCGCTCACACCGAGCCCCACGCCGGATTTGGGCGTCGGAGCCGACCGGCGGTAGGCTTACCAGGTCATCTCGGCGAGGGAGGGCCACCCGGCCACTCCGTTATCGACGCGATCACCTCAAGCGGGAGTATTTCCGTGGGGCCTCGCATCGCGCCGGGGCCGGAAATACTCAACCAGAGGTTCTCAGCGTGTCTGATCAGAACAAGCTCACCGCCACCGTCCGTACCGAGTTCGGTAAGGGCTCCGCCCGCCGCGCCCGCCGCGACTTCAAGGTCCCGGCCGTGCTGTACGGCCACAAGACCGAGCCCCGCCACCTGCTGCTCGGCTCGCTCGAGTTCGCGGCCATCCTGCGTCACTCCGGCACCAACGCCCTGCTGACCCTCGACATCGAGGGCGAGGAGCAGCTCGCTCTGCCCAAGCAGATCGACGTGCACCCGCTGACCCGCATCATCGAGCACACCGACCTGCTCGTCGTGAAGAAGGGCGAGAAGGTCGTCGTGGAGATCTACGTCGCCGTCACCGGCGACGCCGCTCCGGGCACCCTGGTCACCAACGACGCCGACCACATCGAGATCGAGATCGAGGCCACCCACATCCCCGAAGAGTTCGAGGTCTCCATCGAGGGCGCCGAGATCGGCACCCAGATCACCGCCGCGGACGTCAAGCTGCCCGCAGGCGCGACCCTGACCTCCGACCCGGAGCTTCTGCTCGTCAACGTCATCGAGGCGCCGACCGAGACCGACCTCGAGTCGGAAGAGGAAGAGGCCCCGGAGGGCGAGGCCGCCGAGGACGCCGCCCAGGAGGCCGAGGAGGAGTGAGACTCCAGCGCGTGATCCACGCGCCCGCAGCCTGAACGGCTGCCTCACCGGACTCGGGCCCGGCACGACATTCACGTCGTGCCGGGCCCGCCCGCATTTGCGTGCACCTCTGCGCCCCTGTGGCACACCTCGTCCGGCCCGGCTCAGCCGCGAATGAGGCCAACCGCGAGCACGAGCATCATCACCGCGATCGCGGCATCGAGCACCCGCCACGCCGCGGGCTGCGCGAACAGTCCGCGTAGCGCCTTGCCCCCGAAGCCGATGAGCGAGAACCACGCGATCCCGGCGAGGAACGCGCCGGCAGCGAACACCCACCGAAGGTCGCCGCCCTGCTGGTTGGCGAGTGTGCCCAGGAATACCACCGAGTCGAGGTAGGCGTGTGGATTGAGCCAGGTGAACGCAGCGCACGCGGCCACCGCGCCCATCGTGGACGGGATGCGCGCATCACCGCCGGCCTCCAGTCCCTGGCCGGGACGGACCGCCCGGTAGGCCGCGAACCCGCCGTAGGCCAGAAGGAAGACGACGCCGATCCAGGTCATCACCGAGATCGCCCCGGGCGCGCTCTCCACCAGGGCACCCACCCCGATCACGCCGAGCAAGATGAGGGCGGCTTCGGAGGCGACGCAGAACGCGACGATCGGCGCCATGCGCACATCGCCACGGATGGATTGTTGGAGGACGTAGGCGTTCTGTGCGCCGACGGCGACGATGAGGCCAAGCCCCATGCCAGCGCCCATGAGAAGTGTGGAAGTAGTGCTCACGTAGAGCCACGCTAGGACCGCCAACCACAGTAGTGCCACTACTGTTATTCACGTAGCATCAGTTGAACTTATGAGCGCACTTCATCTGGATCAGCTCCGCACCCTCGCCGCCGTGGTGGACCTAGGGTCGTTCGAGGCCGCCGCCGCGCACCTGCACATCACCCAGTCCGCGGTGTCCCAGCGGATCCGGGCGATGGAGGAGGCCGCGGGCCGGATTCTGGTGCGACGCGAGCGCCCGATCGTGGCCACCGAGTCCGGCGAGGTGGTGCTGCGCACGGCACGGCAGATGCTGCACCTGGAGGAGTCGCTCGCCGGGGAACTCGGCGCCGATCGCGACGCGACCGGCGCCGCACAGGAGCACGTGACACTCGCCGTCGCCTGCAACTCGGATTCATTGGCCACCTGGTTCCTCGACGCCATGACGGAGGTCCATTCGGCGGGCCACCGGGTGTTCGACCTGCGCCGCGAGGACGAGTCCCTCTCCATCGAACTGCTGCGCCGGGGTGAGGTGATGGCGGCAGTCACCAGCGAGTCCCGGCCGGTACAGGGCTGCCGCGCCCTCCCGTTGGGCTCGATGCGATACGTTCCCTGCGCAAGCCCGGGATTCGTGGCGCGGCACCTGCGTGGAGACGACACCTCCCCCACCGCCGCCCTGGGCCGCGCCCCGATCGTCGACTTCGACCGCAGCGACGCCCACCAGAACCACTACTACCGCCGCCTGACCCGCCGCCAACCGACCGGGCCGCGGCACTACATCCCGAGCACCCACGACCACGCGCGCGCGATCGTCGCCGGCCTGGGCTGGGGCCTGATCCCCGAGCAACTGGCCACGCCGTGGCTCGTGTCCGGGGAGATCGTGGACGTCTTCCCCGACCGCCCGCTGGACGTCCCCCTGTTCTGGCAGCACTGGAAACTGCAGTCGCCGGACCTCGACGCCCTGACCGCCGCAGTCCTGGACACCGCCCGCGCTGAGCTGCGGACCTGACCGCCGGCGCCACCCGGGAGGTACGCGCCCTGTCTGCACACCAACCGGGGTCCGCGTCCGGGGGCCGGGGCCGGGCCCGGGCGCGCGTCCGCATCGGAGTTCTGGGCACGCATCTGGGATCATGGGCGCCGTGACTACCGCTGACCCCGCCGGCCCCGCACTCATCATCGGCCTGGCCAATCCCGGCCCCGACTACGAAGGCACCCGCCACAACATCGGCTGGGACGTCCTGCAGGAACTCGCCTCCCGCGCCCTGCCCATGCCGGCGAGCTTCAGCACGCACAAGAAGACCAACTGCGAGATCGCCCAGACGCGCCTGGCCGGCAAGCCGGTCGTGCTGGCGCGCCCGCGCAGCTACATGAACCTCTCCGGCGGCCCCACCGCGGCGGTCGCCAAGTACTTCTCGGTCAAGCCGACCGACATCATCGCGATCCACGACGAGATCGACATCGACTTCGGCCAGGTCCGCCTCAAACGCGGCGGCGGCGAGGGCGGCCACAACGGCCTGCGCTCACTCTCGCAGTCACTGGGCACCCGCGACTACCTGCGCGTCCGCGCCGGTGTGGGCCGCCCGCCCGGCCGGATGGCGGTCGCCGACTTCGTGCTCAAGCGCTTCTCCAAGCTCGAGCAGCCGGACGTGCCATTCCTCGTCCAGGACGCCGCCGACGCCGTCGAACTGCTCCTGCAGCACGGCCTGGAAATCGCGCAGAACCAGGTCCACTCCGCGTGACGCCGGCCCGTGCGGTGAACGTTCGCGCGGTGGGGTCCCCCGCGCACACCGGTCGGCCCGCCGGGTGGCGGCACACGTGAGCAGGACACGGCGATTCACGCGGTCCGCCGACCTGGGATTCGGCGCCGACCTGTACGACCGCGCGAGTCGGGCACTGATGAACTGGGACGTCCATCGTGGGGCTGGCCTCGTCGTCGTCGTGACCGGCCCCGCCACCCCGGGCCGGGCCGTGACCCTCCGCCCCCGGTCGGGCCCCGCGGCGTGGCTGGGACTGTCCGCGCCGTGCGAGGTCACCGACGTTTTTTACGACGACGACGGCGTCGCCACCACTGCCACCGGGGCCCCCGTGTCGAAGCATCGCGTCAGGCGTTCCCGCGCATCGGGTCAGGCGTTCCCGAGCATCGCGTCCGCGACGTCGCCGATCGCCCCGGTCGGCAAAGCTGTTCCCATGTCCTCCACCACGAGGAGCCTCGCGCCGGGCACCTCCGCCGCGATCGCCTCGCCATTGCCGACCGGGAAGAACGGATCGCGCCGACCGTGGACGACGAGGGTCGGCATCGCGATCTCCGGCAACCGCTCCCGCCACCGCGGCGCGCAGTCGATCCGCGCGAACACGGTGCCGCCCTGGTTAGCCCGCTGCACCGCGGGATCGGTCGTGGGCGTGCGGTCCCAGATCGCCGCGGCGGTCTCTCGCGCCCGCTGGGGATCGTTGCCCAGCAGCTCACCCCGCCGCGCGGCTTCTTCGGCCACCGCCGATCTGTCAGTCCAGTCCGGCTCGGGGCCGGCGAACATCTGCCGCATCACGGCCTGGTCATGGTCGGGCAGGTCGTCGTCCACTGGTCCCGGCGCCACCGCGCGCGTGCCCACCAGCGTGAGCGCGCTGACCGCGCCGGGATGGTCGAGCGCGGTGACCTGCGCGATCATCCCGCTCACCCCGATGCCCGCCACGTGCGCGGACCCGCCACCGCCCAGCGCGCCGGCGCCCAGCGCGTCCACCAGCGCCGCCGCGTCCGCCGCCAGG
>DGYFD06202__coassemble_513_pt1 | contig 13232 bp, 18 predicted proteins | sample DGYFD06202__metabat2_low_PE_009 | metagenome-assembled genome bin DGYFD06202
GCTGTGCCTCCTGATTGCAGGAGGCACAGCCCCGATCGGATTGCTGTTGCCTTAAGTCGGCGGCCCGGTGGGCACCGCAGGACGAGCGGACGCGGCGTGGCCGCGACCTGGGTGACTCAGCGGCTGGTGAAGGGCAGCAGAGCCATCTCGCGGGCGTTCTTGACGGCCACGGCAACCTGACGCTGCTGCTGCGGGGTCAGGCCGGTGACGCGGCGCGAACGGATTTTGCCACGATCGGAGATGAACGTGCGGAGGGTGTTGATGTCCTTGTAGTCGACGGTCTCGATGCCGGCGACCTTCAAGGGGTTCTTCTTGGGCCGGCGGCCCTCCTGGGCCCGGACCTTCTTGGACGGGGTGCTACGTGCCTTAGCCATGATTCCTACTCACCAACTCGACTTCGTGACACCGGGCAGCTCGCCACGGTGGGCCATCTCGCGCATGCGAACGCGGGAGAGGCCGAACTTGCGGAGGTAGCCGCGGGGGCGGCCATCGGCGACGTCGCGGTTACGCACCCGCACGGGCGAGGCGTCACGCGGCATCTTGTTGAGAGCGGTCTGGGCATCCATACGGGCCTCATCCGAGCTCTCGGGGTTCTTGATGATTGCCTTGAGCTCGGCGCGCCGCTCGGCGAACCGGGCAACCTTTGCCTTGCGCTGCTCGTTGCGCGCGATCTTGGACTTCTTGGCCACGGGTCAGCGCTCCTCTCGGAATTCGACGTGCTTACGGACGACCGGGTCGAACTTCTTGAGGACGATGCGGTCCGGGTTGTTGCGACGGTTCTTGCGGGTCACGTAGGTGAACCCGGTACCGGCCGTGGACTTCAGCTTGATGATGGGGCGGATGTCGTTACGGGCCATCTCAGATCTTCTCCCCACGGGCACGGATGCGAGCCACCACGGCCTCGATGCCGTCGCGGTCAATGGTCTTGATGCCCTTCGTCGAGACCGTCAGCGTGACGCGACGACCCTCGGAGGGCAGGAAGTAGCTGCGACGCTGGATGTTCGGGTTCCAGCGACGGTTGGTCCTACGGTGTGAGTGCGAGACGGACTTGCCGAAACCCGGCTTCCGTCCCGTTACCTGGCAATGCGCCGACATGGCGTGCTTCTCCTTCCGCCCCGTGATGCGGTGGCGCGCGGCAGATGAACACTCCCGTGCGGCCGGAGCCGGGGCAGGAGTGGATCGCCACGTCGCGAACACCGTCAGAGGCGATTGCAAACGTGCAGACAACAGCGATGGTCTAGTTTACGGGCAGGTGGCCGGAAACGGTAATCGGCACGTCAGCGGCGGTATTGTGGCCACTTGAGCTCTGGCCGACCTGTGGGCGTCCCGCTTCGAATTGGGTGCCTGGCCATCATACGGGTAAGGTTTACCGATGCGTGTGCTGAGACCGGACCCCCGGTTCGGCCACTGGCCAATGGCCACGGCGCGCCCCACCAGTGGGGCATGCGCCAGACCAACAGTCTTCTACCGAGCTAGAGGGATCCAGTTATGAAGAGCGATATCCACCCCGACTACCACCCGGTGGTCTTCCAGGACGCGGGCACGGGCACCAAGTTCCTCACCCGTTCCACCGCCACCAGCGACCGCACCGTTGAGTGGGAGGACGGCCAGTCCTACCCGCTGATCGTCGTGGACGTCACCAGCGAGTCGCACCCGTTCTGGACCGGCGCGCAGCGTGTCATGGACACCGCGGGCCGCGTCGAGAAGTTCCAGCGCCGCTACGGCAACCGCACCCGTCGCGCCAAGTGAGCCGCGGGGCCGCCTGAGCCCCGATCCACCTTCTTAACCCGAGGACACACATCATGGCAGTTCCCAAGCGGCGCCTTTCCCGCGCCAACACCCATTCCCGTCGTTCGCAGTGGAAGGCCGACAACGTCGCCCTCCAGGAGACCAAGGTCGACGGCCGTTCCGTCGTCATCCCCCGTCGCCTGGTGAAGGCCGCGAAGCTCGGCCTGGTCGACCTCGACCGCTGAGGTCGCTGCCGGCTGACGTCGATCAGCCGGCATCTGCGGCCACGCACTCGCACACGCCCGGTATCGAACCCGGTGGACCCGTCACAGGGACCACCGGGTTCGTCGGCGTCTAAAGAGGGTCCGTGCCGGCCGGGTCCGAGCCGCAGTCAGCTCCCACTTAAGGGGCGTCAGTGATTCCTCAGCCGCGCTTCAGGCGCGTGCGCGAGACTGTTCGTCATGAAGATCCTCGTAGTAGATGACGACCAGGCGGTCCGCGAATCGCTTCGACGTTCGCTGACGTTCAACGGATATGAGGTCGACCTGGCCGGGGACGGGGTCGAAGCGGTCGAGATGGTGGATGAGGATCGACCCGACGCCGTGATCCTCGACGTCATGATGCCCCGTCGTGACGGACTGGAGGTCTGTCGCATCCTCCGGAGCCGCGGAGATGACCTGCCCGTGCTGATGCTCACCGCCCGCGATGCCGTGTCGGAGCGCGTGGCAGGGCTGGACGCCGGAGCCGACGACTACCTGCCGAAGCCCTTTGCGCTGGAAGAGTTGCTGGCCCGGCTCCGGGCACTGCTTCGGCGTCGTGGTCCCGATGCCGAGGACGCGGACGAGGTGTTGGAGTTCGAGGACCTGCGCATGGACCTCGCGACGCGGGAGGTCACGCGCGGGGATCGGCAGATCCAGTTGACTCGCACCGAGTTCTCGCTGCTCGAGTTGCTCCTGCATCATCCGCGCAGGGTGCTGACTCGTAGTCACATTCTGGAAGAGGTGTGGGGCTATGACTTCCCCACCTCCGGGAACGCGTTGGAGGTGTACATCGGCTACCTCAGGCGTAAGACCGAAGGAGAAGGCGAGGTGCGCCTGATCCACACCGTTCGTGGAGTGGGCTACGTCCTTCGCGAGACTCCGTAGTGGCGTCCGGCACGATCGGGAGAAGTACCGCACCGATCTCGTTGCACCAGCGGGTCACCCTGCTGGCGGCGAGCTCGGTGGGGGTCGCGGTGGCCCTGATGGCCGTCGCGGCCTATTTCGTCGTGTCCGGATCTTTGTACCGCGGCGTCAACGAACGCCTCCAGCAGCAGGCGGATCAGCTGGTCAACAGTCAGCTCGCCTCGGAGTTCGCCCTACAGTCGCGCAGCACCCTCATCGCGTTGCGGGCATTCAACCCGAATCTGGACGCTCAGATCGTCACTCCGTCAGGCGGGCGAACGGCGACCGGTGAGCCCTTCCAGATCGGCAATCCTGAGATCGCGGTGGTGCGTGGTGACACCGAGTCGAGCCTGAGGGCCTCGGGGGGAAAGCAGATCTACGCGGTGAGCGTCCGGGACGGTTCAACCCTGATCCTCGCCCAGGATCTCGGACCCACGCGCGCCACCCTGAACCGTCTCGCGATAGTCCTCACACTGGTGGGTGCAGCGGGCATCGCCCTGGCTGCAGTGGCCGGGACCGCCGTCGGCCGGACCGGCCTGGCGCCCGTGGCCAGACTCACCAGAGCGGTGGAACGTATCGCGCGCACCGATGATCTGCGCCCCATCCCGGTCACCGGTGATGACGAGATCGCCAGGTTGACGACCCGGTTCAACCAGATGCTGGTGGCACTTCGGGAGAGCAGGGAGCGACAGGCGCGGCTCGTCGCGGATGCCGGCCACGAGTTGAAGACCCCGCTGACCAGTCTCCGGACCAATGTCGAGCTGCTCATCGTGGCCAGCCGCCCCGGAGCGCCGTCGATTCCCACTGAGGACCGCGAGGGGCTGGAGAACGACGTGGTGGGGCAGATTTCCGAGCTGAGTCAGCTCGTCGGGGACCTCGTCGAGTTGGCACGTGAGGATTCTGGTGAGGTGGAGCCCGAGGCGGTCGCGGTGTCGGATGCCGTCGAGCGGGCACTCGAGCGAGTTCGACGCCGGAGGCATGACGTGGACTTTCAGGTCGACCTGCTGCCCTGGTACTCGTACGGCGACTCGGCCGGGATCGAGCGGGCCGTGCTCAATATCTGTGACAACGCCGCGAAGTGGAGCCCCAGCGGCGGGACCGTGACGGTACGGATGCAGCGCTTGTCCGAGGCGGTGATGGAACTGGTCGTCACCGATCAGGGGCCCGGGATCCCCGAAGCAGACCGTCAACTGGTCTTCGAGCGATTCCACCGCTCGCGCGAGGCGCGGGCCATGCCCGGATCCGGTCTCGGGCTGGCGATCGTCAGCCAGGTGGTGACCAGGCATGGCGGCACCGTGGAGATCGGCGACGCCCCGGGCGGGGGAGCGGCCGTCCAGGTGACGCTTCCCGGACGTGAGGAACCCTCGACGTAGGCGCGGGACTTGCCGGAGTTCCAGGGGCGTTTCAGCGGGCTCACAGCGCAGTAGGGGACGATGGGCTCTATGGAGAACGAAAACGGTCGAGTTCCGGACCCGTACGGAGCCGGCAATGAGTGGGCGTCAGGCGCGGGCTCGGGAACGAGCGGGCAATCCCGTAACCAGGCCGGAGACCAGTCGCGAGGCGGCGGCAATCCGTACGCCCCACAGTCTCCCTACGGTGGGCCGGCGCCCGGGCCGGGCGGGCCGGGCAGCAGTCCCCAGCCTGGTCAGCCAGGTCAGCCGGGCCAACCAGGCACAGGGGGCTTCGGCGCGCCAGGTGCTCCCGGTCCTTCGTCCACTCAGGGCGGTCCGGGCTTTGTCGGGGGGCCGGGTGCCCCGGCAGGACCACAACAGACCTCCGTCTTCCCTCCGGGTGGTGCGGGCCCGCAGATGGTGGGTCCGGGAGGCCCGGCTGGTCCGGGTGGACCGGCGGCAACCGGAGAGCGCCGGTCCGGTAAAGGACTTCTCGTCGCTGGTGTCATCGCGGCGATGCTCGTGTCGGGCGGCCTCGGAGGCTGGGTCGGCGCGAGCGTTGCCGGCGGTTCCGGAAACTCCGGTGGCCTGTCGTCAGCGATCAACCTCTCCCAGCCCGAGGGCGAGGCGCCGGACGGCACCGTCGAGGCGGTGGCCGACAAGGTGCTCCCGAGCGTCGTGTCGATCGATGTGCAGGGCCGTACCGGCCGTGGTGAGGGTTCCGGCGTCATCCTCACTCAGGACGGAATGATCATCACCAACAACCATGTGATCGATCTGGCGAATTCCGGCGGCAGGATCCAGGTCAGGTTCGACGACGGCACCAAGGCCTCGGCAAGGGTCGTCGGCACGGATCCCGCGACCGACATCGCCGTGATCAAGGCGGACACGTCCAAGGCACTCACACCGATCGCGTTGGGCACGTCGTCGAACCTGGACGAGGGTCAGGCTGTCGCCGCGATCGGATCCCCGCTGGGCCTGTCCGGCACGGTGACCACAGGAATCGTGTCGGCGATGAACCGCCCGGTGCGGGCCGGTGGTGCTCAGTCCGACCAGAGCACGGTCATCGACGCAATTCAGACCGATGCCGCGGTCAACCCGGGCAACTCCGGTGGCGCGCTGGTGAACATGGAGGGCGAACTGATCGGCATCAATTCGGCCATCGCCTCACTCGGTTCGGGTAGTTCCGGATCGATCGGCCTCGGCTTCGCCATTCCCGTGGATCAGGCCCGCCGCATCGCGGATCAGCTGATCAAGCAGGGCCATGCGACCCGCGCGATGCTCGGCGTTCAGGTGCTGGATTCGCCCGATGGCAACGGGGCCCTCGTGCGCGGTGTCGAGTCCGGTGGACCGGCCGACGGGGCGGGGATTCCCGATGGGGTGGTCATCACCCGCGTGGGAGACCGTGTCATCGAAAGCGGCGACGCCCTGGTTGCCGCAATCCGTTCACATGCGCCGGGAGACACCGCCACCGTCACATATGCTGCCCCTGAAGACGGGAAACCGACCACTGTCGACGTTGTACTGGGAGAGGCGCGATGAGCACCAGATTTGATCCGAGAACACTGCCCGGAGGCCGGAGGCTGCCCGCAGACGTGGACTTTGACCCCGAGGTCGCCGATCCGGTGGAACCGCGGATCGCGGGCCGCGCGATGGTCGTCGTGGTGTCCGACCGCGGCGGTGGGGAGGCCGACACGATCGGCCCGCTGGTCACGGAACTGCTCGAGGAAGAGGGTTTCCTCGTCGGCGGTGTCGTGGGAGTCGCCGCGGAGGACGCCGAGGTGCGTAAGGCGCTGGAGACGGCGGTGGTCGGAGGTTTCGACTTCGTGGTGACCATCGGTGGCACCGGCGTCGGCCCCCGCGACATCACGCCAGAGGTGACGGAGGAAATCCTCGACCAGCGACTCCCCGGCATCGCCGAGGCCGTCCGTTCGTCGGGATTGACCGCCGGTGCCGTCGACTCGATCGTCTCCCGTGGACTCGTCGGGGTGTCCGGCAGCACGGTGGTGGCGAATCTCGCGCCGAGCCGGGCCGCGATTCGTGACGGCATGGCGACGCTGTGCCCGCTGGTCTCCTACGTGGTCGCGCAACTGTCGGATCTCGACGAACTGTGACCGACGCCGACCGCGCCACCGACGCCGACGGCGACACTGACGCTGATGGTGGCACCGGCGAAGGTGCGCGCGGGTCGGACCGGAAGAGGCCCGACCGGGCGCAGCTCGACGCCGTGTTCGGTGACACTCTGCCCACCACGACGTCGGACGAGCGTCGCGGTCGGGGCAGCCGCCTCGACGATGACTGGTGGCGCGAGCAGCGACCACCGCATCACGGCTGAACCCGGCACTGCCGCCACACACCCGGCTCCGCCGGCACGCCCCATTTCTGCAACGCGCCCGCGCGTGTCGTAGACGTACGAGCAGACACCGGAAAGACGCCGATCCCCGCTCCCGGAATCCGGAGGCGGGGATCGGCGTATTCAGGCTGGATGCCTGTCTCCGGGGCACCCCGCGCTCATTGCGGGCGTCCCGGGGAGGGTCGATCAGATGTTGCTCGAGGGGCTGTTCGGGTCCGAGGGGTGGGTGAGCGGACGACCGGCGAGCAGGTCGCGGATCTCCACGAGAAGGTCGTTGTCGCTGGCCGGGGCCTCGATGCCCTTGCGCTTGGCGGCCGCCTCTTTCATCTTGTTCATCGGCGCCACCAGCACGAAGTAGATGATGGCGGCGATCAGCAGGAAGTTGATGATCGCGGTGATGAGCATCCCGAAGTCCATGACCGTCTCGGGGTTCTCCGGGAGGATCTGGATCGCGAAGCCGATCTCGTTGTTACCGCCGAGCAGCGCGATGAGCGGGTTTATGATCGCGGTGGTGAACGCGTCGACAATGGTCGCGAACGCGGAACCGATGACAACGGCGACCGCGAGGTCGATCACGTTGCCCTGCATGATGAATTCCTTGAAGCCCTTGAGCATCGCGCATTCCTACCTGTAGTTATCCGGCCGTGTGAAGCTATTGCCGGGGGGTTGTTGATCGGTGCGCAGGGATATTACCAACACAATCGAACAGATTTGAAACAAAAATCTCTTCAATGTTTACCCGTGGACGATCACCGCGAGCGGGGTTCCTGCGGCGGTCGCGGCGAGCTCCACGGCCGCGGAGGCGGGAACCTCGACCAGAATCGTTCTGGCCCCGGCCCGCCCGGGCGGGATCTCGTGAACGCGGGCGGCTCTCGCTACGAGAATCGGTGCGGCCCTGCCGGAGTCAGGTCCCGGTGGGTGGTCGGTGGGGCTGGCGTCGGTTGTGTCGGCGTTGGCGGGCCCGGTGTCGGGGGCGATGAACCCCGGGGTCGTGACGGCGACCAGGTCAATGCGGTCGCCGGGCTCGAGAACGTCCGCCACCGCCGGATCCGCGAGTGGGACGGGAACCACGCGAAGCGCGTCACCTGCTCCCGGGGAGCCGGCGTGGGCGTCGGGGAACCCGGGGGAGTGCCCCGGGGTGAAGCCGGCCAGCGTTCCCGAGCCGCCGGATGGCCCCGGGTGGCCCGAGTGCTCGCCGCTGGCGAGTCCGTCGCCCGTGCCGTCGCCCGTGAATTTGTCCGTGCCGCCGCCGGGGCCGCCGACGAACGGCGCGACCACCACGAGCGCCCCCGCCAGGGCTATCCGTGCCGAGCGTCGCCGACGCCAGCGCCCCGAGGCGGCGGAGGGAGCGATGAACCGGCGCATGGGGTCCCCTGTCGTTCGGCGCACGCGGCACCGCGGCACGGCGTCCGTGCAGCACCGCGGCGGTATGGGGCCGACGGTATCGCCGCCCATCCGGGCCGAGCCTCCCGCGGACGTCGGTACGCCGACGCCTGTGGAGGGGGAGGAACCTGTGGGGAAAAAGTTGCTGCAGGTGGGGGAAGAAAATCTGACGACGACGAGCCGACCATCAACCCCGAGAACATCAACGTACAGGGGCGCCGGGAATCCGGTCGCGCTCTAGGCGATCCCTAGGAACCGGATGGGGAGGAGCTGGCGCCCGAGGAGGAGCCGGAGGAGCTGCCGCCCGACGAGCCACCCGACGATCCGCTCGAGCTGCTGCCGCTGCCACCCGAGCTGCCCGACCCGCTGCCGGACCCGCCACCGGACGAGTTCGACCCCGAGCCCGACGAGCTGGAGTTGCCCGATCCGCCCGACGAGCCGGCGCCCGCGCGACTGTCGGTGCGGTAGAAGCCGGAGCCCTTGAACACCACGCCCACCGTGTTGAACAGCTTGCGCAGTCCGCCTCCGCATTGCGGGCAGTCGGTCAGCGAGTCCTCGTCGAAGGACTGCTGGATGTCGAACGCGACATCACAGTCACGACAGCGGTACGAATAGGTGGGCATGGGGCCTCCCGGGCAGCACGGACAACGACTGGCACTCTACTCCGCTGAGTGCCAGGTACCGAAGTCGAGAAGGCCGTCCTCGGTGATCACCCCGTCCACGGGCCGGTCGTGGTCCTCTGTCGGGACCGCGTCCAGGACGTTCTCCGAATCCACCAGCGCCAGCAGGCGGGCATCGGGGCGGGCCAGGCTCAACGACCGGTCGTAGTAGCCGCCGCCACGGCCGAGGCGATTGCCCCGCCGGTCCACCGCCACCGCGGGCACCAGGACGAGATCGGCCTCGGCGATCGTCTCGGGCCCACCTGGTGGCGCGGACGGGACGGGGATGCCGAACCGGCCGGACTGCAGATCAGCAGGGCCGGCGTATTGCGACCAGCCCAGTGGACCCACGGCGGGGGAGACCGGGAGAAGAATGCGCGCGCCACAGTCGGCGACACGCGCGAGCATCTCCGGGCCGCCGGCCTCGTCGTCGTCGGGTACAAAAGCGCAGACCACCATCCGGGCGGTGACGAGCGCGCCCAGGTGATCGAGGATCGCGGCATCACGAGACGCCCGCACCGCGGGCGGAACCGCGGCGCGCCGGGCGCGCACGATCGGCCTCAACTCCGACTTGTCCATGTCAGCAGTCTGCCCCCGGGCGAGGCGTGACGCTATCGGCGGCTGGTCGGCGTCTACAGTGTTGCCCATGACGTCCACCGCTTCGTCCGACTCGCAGTTCAGGACCGCCGTCGTCCCCGCCGCAGGCCTCGGGACCAGGTTCCTGCCCGCCACCAAGACGGTGCCCAAGGAGCTGCTTCCGGTTGTCGACACGCCCGGCATCGAGCTCATCGCCGAGGAGGCCACGGAGGCCGGCGCGGGGCGACTCGCGATCGTCACCTCCGAGCGCAAGGTCGGCGTGATGGCGCATTTCGCGGGCGACCCCGTGCTCGAGGGCACGCTCTCCGAGCGCGGCAAGGACGTGCTGCTGCACAAGGTTCGGCGCGCCCCCGGTCTGATCGAGGTCGTGGACGTGCGTCAGGAGGAGCCGCTCGGGCTGGGCCACGCCGTCGCACAGGTCGAGTCGGTTCTCGGCGCCGATGAGCAGGCCGTGGCGGTCCTGCTGCCCGACGACCTGGTCCTGCCCGGCGGGATCCTCGGTCAGATGTCGGACGTGCGGGCGGCGCGCGGCGGAAGCGTGCTGTGCGCGTTCGAGGTGGACCCGGAGAACGTCTCCTCCTACGGCGTGTTCGAGGTGGAGGACACCGACGACCCGGCGGTGAAGAAGGTGCTCGGCATGGTCGAGAAGCCCGCGGCCGAGGACGCGCCGTCGAACCTCGCGGCGGCCGGGCGCTACGTGCTGGACCGTGTGATCTTCGACGCGCTACGCCGCATCACGCCTGGCGCCGGCGGCGAACTGCAGCTCACCGACGCGATCGACATGCTCATCGACGAGGGACATCCGGTGCACGTGGTGGTGCACGACGGCACCCGTCACGACCTGGGCAACCCCGGCGGTTACATCAAGGCCTGCGTGGACTTCGCGCTGGACAACCCGGCGTATGCGGACGATCTGCGCGAGTGGCTGACCGGCCGACTCGGGTCCTGACGGCAGGCAACACGGACTGACCCGGCGTCGCTGCCGCGGTAGGAGGGCGTGCGGCCGCTACCCTCTCCCACAGAGGCCGAGGGGTCGTCCTCCCGCAGCGGGCACACGGTGGCGCCGCGCGGGCTGGGGCCGATCCGGGCAGGACAGGTACGGGAAAGGGGGCACTGGTGCGCTCCGTCGAGGAACAGTTGGCTCTGGTGACGGCGGCCGCGGTCGCCCCGCGCCCGGTACGCGTGTCGATCTCCGAGGCGCAAGGTCTGCTGTGCGCTGAGGAGGTCGTCGCCGAACGACCGCTCCCGTCCTTCGACCAGGCGGCCATCGACGGCTACGCGGTCCGCAGCGTCGACGTTCGCGTCGACTCCGGGGACGGCGATGGCAGGGACGACGGCGCGAACGGCTCCGCGAGTCTGCCGGTCGTCGGACAGATCACCGCCGGTTCCCGCCAGCCCACGCGACTGCAGCCCGGCCAGGTCGTCCGCGTCGACACCGGGGCGCCCCTGCCTACGCTCGCCGATGCCGTCCTGCCCGTCGGATGGGCGGAGGCGTCAGGGCGGCACATCACGCCGACCCGTGGCGTCCGCACCGGCGATTATGTTCGGCGGATCGGTGACGACGTGCAGCCCGGCGACGTGGCCGTGCGTGCCGGCAGCATCATCGGCCCCGCCCAGGTGGGGCTGCTCGCCTCGGTGGGCCGGGCGAAGGTGCTCGTACACCCCAAGCCGCGGATGGCCGTGATCTCGGTCGGCGACGAGTTGATCGACGTGGACGGCTCGCCCGGCACCGGCCAGGTCTACGACGTCAACTCCTACGCACTGACCGCGGCCGGCCGCGACGCCGGTGCTGATGTGCACCGGGTGGGCATCGCCAGCACCGAGCCTGGGCGCCTGCGTGAGGTGCTCGAGGGGCAACTCGTGCGATCTGAGCTCGTGGTGGTCTCCGGCGCCGCCGGTGGCGAGGCCACCACCCGCATCCGGCAGGTCATGGCCGAGCTCGGCGAGATCGAGGTCAACCGGGTCGCCATGCACCCGGGTTCGGTGCAGGGATTCGGGCGCCTCGGCCGCGACGAGGTGCCCACATTCCTGCTGCCGTCCAACCCGGTCAGCGCGTTGGTGGTGTTCGAGATCATGGTTCGTCCCCTGATCCGCATCGCTCTGGGAAAGCGGCAACCGATGCGTCGGACGGTCCGCGCCCGCACCGTCGCCCCCATCTCCTCGGTCGAGGGCCGTCGTGGCTACCTGCGCGGACAGCTCATGCGCGACACCGACACCGGCGAATACCTGGTGCGCGCCCTCGGTGGTGCACAGGGGGCCTCCACACATCTGCTCGCCTCGCTCGCGGAGGCCAACTGCCTCGTGGTGATCGATCCGGAGGTGTCCGCGGTTCGCGCCGGTGACGAGGTCGACGTGATGTTCCTCGCCCAGCGCGGCTGACCAGTCAGGCGCCTCGGACATGTGGAGTGCCCTGACGAGCACGGCCGAAGACCACCCGGGCTGGCCGGTCCACGCCGGGCCGCTGCGCGTGCGTGCCGGGGTCGTCACCCTCCGGAGTGTCCGCCGCAGGGATGGCCGCGCCTGGTCGGGACTCAGGCTCGCCGAGCAGGACTACCTGGCGCCGTGGGAGCCGACGATGGAGGGGCGCTGGAGCGATAACAACACCGCGCGCGCCTGGCCCGCGATGCACTCGCAGTTGCGTCGATACGCGAGCGTCGGCGCCACGATTCCCGCCGTCATCGAACTGGACGGGCAATTCTGCGGGCAGATCACCATCGGCGGGATCGTGCGTGGCGCCCTGCACTCGGGGTGGATCGGCTACTGGGTGGGCCGCCCGTTCATCGGTGGCGGCGTGGCCACCGCGGCGCTCGCCTTGGGGGTGGACCATGCGCTCGGCGCGGGGGCGTTGCACCGTGTCGACGCGACCGTCCGCCCGGAGAACCAGGCCAGCCGGGTGGTGCTGGATCGCTGCGGGTTCCGCGAGGAGGGTCTGCTCAAGAGATACCTCCACGTGGACGGCGCATGGCGGGATCACCTGTTGGTCGCGCGCACCCGCGAGGAGCACGGCCGGGGTGTCGTCGCCGCCCTCGTGGACTCCGGGTTCGCCCAGCGCGTCTGAGTATGTCCTGAGCATCGTGACCTGCGGCGCGCCGCCACAATGCGGGGCGCGCCCACCGTTACGGTTGGGACCTCACCACGACGTTCCGTGTCGGGGTAGACGCTCGAGGAGGCCTGATCGATGTCGAGCTCGCTGCTGATCATCCTGCTGGTGGTGGTCTGGCTGTTCGTCCTCGCGCCGATGCTCATCCGGTCGCGCAATCCGATCCGCCGCACCGGTGAAGCACTGGCTCAGACACGAACGCTGTACTCCGGCGGATCCGGCCGGCTCGTGCCCAGTCGTGGACCCGCCGCCGTCGACCCGGTCCAGGCAGAGGCCGAGGACTCGCTCTTCGGTCTGCCGTCCGGTGCCGGTGCCACAGATGCGGAGCTACTCGACACCGAGAACTGGGAGTACCTGCTCGAGCAGACGCTGCGCCGCGAGGCGGCCGGGCGTCGCGGCGAGGCCGTTCGTCGGGCGATGGAGGAGCGTCGCAACTCCGTGTCCGGTGCCGACACGGCCTCGGAGGAGATCACCACGGAGATCCCGGCTGTCGTGGTGTCCGACGACGACGAGGCGGCAGAGGCCGTCGCCTCGGTCGACGAGCGGACCGCTTCGACTGTCGCGGCGAAGATCGGCAGCGTGGAGGACCGAACCAGCGAGGTCCGCACCGCCGATATCCGTACCGAGACCGAATCGGAGCGCCACACGCCCGCGGCTCACTCCCCGACATCGGACGCGCCCACCACCTCGAATCGGGAGGCAGCCGAGTCGGTGCGCCCCGAGGTGGTCGACGGCGAGCTTCTCGAGCGTCCCGCGACCCGACCGGCGGCCGAGCACACCGAGGTGGCCGATCACGACGAGGACGCCGCCGGAATCGACGCGGAGGCGGTGCATTTGCATCGTGGTCGTCGTCGTCAT
>DGYFD06202__coassemble_518_pt1 | contig 13061 bp, 12 predicted proteins | sample DGYFD06202__metabat2_low_PE_009 | metagenome-assembled genome bin DGYFD06202
TGGCGAACACGATCGTGCCGAACAGCGTGTAGTGGAAGTGCGCCACGATGAAGTACGAATCGTGGATGTGGAAGTCGATCGGCGCCGAGGCCATCATGATGCCGGTCAGGCCGCCGAACAGGAAGGTGACGATGAAGCCGAGGGCGAACAACATCGGCGTCTCGAACGTCATCTTCCCGCGCCACATGGTGCCGATCCAGTTGAAGAACTTCACGCCCGTGGGCACCGCGATCAGATAGGACATGAACGAGAAGAACGGCAACAGCACCGAGCCGGTGGCGAACATGTGGTGCGCCCACACCGCCATCGACAGCGCCGCGATGGCCAGGGTCGCGAACACCAGGCCCGCGTAGCCGAACAGCGGCTTGCGGGAGAAGACCGGGAAGACCTCGGAGACGATGCCGAAGAACGGCAACGCCACCACGTAGACCTCGGGATGGCCGAAGAACCAGAACAGGTGTTGCCACATGATGGCCCCACCGTTGCCCGCGCTGTAGATGTGGCCGCCGAAGGTGCGGTCGTAGAACACGCCCATCGCCGCGGCGGTGAGCAGCGGGAAGATCAGCAGGATGAGCACCGAGGTGATGAGGATGTTCCACGTGAAGATGGGCATCCGGAACATCGTCATCCCCGGTGCACGCAGGCAGACGATGGTGGTGACGAAGTTGACCGCACCGAGGATGGTCCCGATGCCGCCGATCGCGACACCGAGGATCCACAGGTCGGCACCGACGTTCGGTGAGTGGATCTTGTCCGCCAGCGGCATGTACATCGTCCAGCCGAAGGAGGCCGCGCCGCCCGGGGTGAGGAAGCCCGACAGTGCCACGATGCCGCCGAAGGTGAACAGCCAGAACCCGTAGGCGTTCAGGCGCGGGAACGCTACGTCCGGGGCGCCGATCTGCAGCGGCATCACGTAGTTGCCGATCCCGATCACGATCGGGGTGGCGTAGAACAGCAGCATCACCGTGCCGTGCATGGTGAACAGCTGGTTGTACTGCTCATTCGACAGGAACTGCATGCCGGGGAAGAACAGTTCCGCGCGGACGAGCAGCGCCATGAGCCCGCCGATGAAGAAGAACACGAAGCAGGTGATGACATACATCACGCCGATCTGCTTGTGATCGGTCGTGGTGAGCATCTGCCACGGGGTCTGCCCGGTCCGTGGACGGAGCACCGGGGCCCGGCCCGCTTCCTCTCCACTGCTCGTGGGGACCAGCGTTGATGACATAGCACTCCCTAGCGAAGACGTGCCTCCGACGCTAGGCACCCCTGTCACGGAATGCATTGACGTAGATCAAGTTCTGTCGGCGGTGGCCCGCCGCTGACCAGCCGGGGACAATGAGGGCATGTCCGGTATTCACGATCTGCAGGCGGTCACCGGGTCATTGCTATTCGCCGGCACCCCGGCGGAGTGTCGGGATCAGCTCGTCGCGTCCTCCCACATCGTGGAGGTCGAGGCGGGGACGGTGGTGCAGTCGCCGGGGGAGACAATCTCACGACTCTTCCTCGTCATGTCAGGAACACTGCACGTCGTCCACAGTGATCGTGCCGGGCACCGCCGGATCGTGCGGATCATCGGCCGCGAGGATCACTACGGACTGACCGAACTCGCCCTCGACTGCCCTGCCCGCCACCTGGTGGAGGCCGCCGAGCCCTGCGTCCTGGCCGAGATTCCCTTCGACGTATTGAGAAGGCTGTCCGTCGAGTGTCCCGAACTCCAGCGCTCGCTCAACCAGGCGCTGGCCAGAAAGAACGCCGAGTGCGAGCACCTGCTGATCTCCCTCACCTCGGAGGATGTGGTCACCCGGGTCGTGTCCTATCTGCTCTCGCTGCCGCGGCTGCCCGACCCGGAGGGCCACGGCCGATCCCTGGTCCGGCTGCCCGTGTCGCAGGCCGACCTCGCCTCCCACCTGGGGACCACCCCGGAATCGGTGAGCAGGCGGCTGCACGACCTCATCGGCCGAGGCGAGATCGAGCGCACGGGGTCCCGCGAATTCGCCCTCGACGAGGAACTGCTCGCCGAATACTGAGCCTCCCCCGGATCCGGTTTTCCGAACCGTATCCGGATCGAGACCTGCACTGGCGTAACCGAACTCGGCGGACACTCGATATCCATGGTGTCGCCCGGCGCGGGTGACCTCACCCAGACACTTGCCCGTGACGACCGATCGTCAGGAGTACCCATGTCGACTTCCGCCCATACCCGACTGCCCGTCGCCATCTCAGCGTTGGCCCTGCTCGCGATCCCTCTGACCGCCTGCTCCGGTGATGACTCCTCCGGGGATATGGCGACCTCGTCGTCGTCCTCGTCGTCGTCACATACTTCTGGCGCGGCTCCCACCTCGCCGGGCGATCAGGCCGGGGCCACGGCAACCACTGCGAACGCCGGGGTCACGGCGACAACCACCGTGTCCGGCGCCGATGGTGGCGGTGACCAGGCGGGCGGCGCGGGTGGCGGCCACGGCTCGGGCCCCAACGGCGACTCCGCCCCGCCCGCGCCCGACCACGGCGGCTCCGTTCCGGTCGACCCGGCGGCCTTCCAGTCCGGCGACGGGTTCTTCTTCCTCTCCCCGGACTCCGGTGCCCACTGCGCGATCTTCGGCGACGGCGCGGCCGGGAACTACTCGGCGGGCTGCCAGGGCGAGATGCCGCCACCGCCCGAACTGCCGGACTGCGTCGGCGGCGGGGCAGCGAACGTGGCGGTGTGGCTCGGCGCCGACGGGGCCGGCGGGACCGAGTGCTTCACCCAGGGGATCTTCGTCAGCGAACTCACCTCCCGCGGTGAACAGGTGCTGCAACCCGGGCAGACGCTCGCTGCCCGCGGCTACACCTGCACCGCCTCGGACGCGGCGGTCACATGCAACTCGGATGCCTCGGGCCGGGGGTTCACCGCCTCCGGCGCGGGAGTGCAGCTGGTCGGCTGACCCGCGCGCCGGAGTCGGCGACACCGTCACCTCACCGCGCCCTCACCGCACCGTGCCCGCGGCGACGCGGGCGCCGGGATGGATCACCAGATGCTGACGCGCTCCTCGGGTGCCATCCACATGCCGTCGCCCTCGGTCACGCCGAACGCCTCGTGGAAGTCGTCGATGTTCTTGACGACCTGGTTGCAGCGGAACTCCGGCGGCGAGTGCGGGTCCACGGCCAGACGGCGGGCGGCCTCCTCCTCGCGGGTCTTGGTCCGCCACACGATCGCCCAGGAGGTGATGAGCCGCTGGATGCCGGTGAGCCCGTCGATCTCCGGGCCCACGTCGTTGCCCTCGGCCGGCTCGCCGTCGGTGCCCAGGGCGAGTCGGTAGGCCAGCAGCGCGATGGTCAGGCCGCCCAGGTCACCGATGTTCTCGCCGACGGTGAACGCGCCGTTGACGTGGTCGGACTCGGGGTTCAGGCCGTCGGGGGTGAGGCCCTGGTACTGCTCGATGAGTGCGTCGACGCGGGTGCTGAACGCCGAGCGGTCCTCGTCGGTCCACCAGTCCACGAGGTTGCCGTCGCCGTCGTACTTGGAGCCCTGGTCGTCGAAGCCGTGGCCGATCTCGTGGCCGATCACCGCGCCGATCGCGCCGTAGTTCGCGGCGTCGTCGGCCTCGGCGTCGAAGAACGGGGGCTGCAGGATCGCGGCGGGGAACACGATCTCGTTCATGACCGGGTTGTAGTAGGCGTTGACCGTCTGCGGCGTCATGTGCCACTCGCCGCGGTCGACGGGCCCGCCGAGCTTGCCCAGCTCATAGTCGTGTTCGAAGGCGGCCGAGCGACGGACGTTGCCGAGCAGGTCGTCGGCCTGCACCTCGAGGCCCGAGTAGTCGCGCCACTCGTCGGGGTAGCCGATCTTGGGCACGAACGCCTCGAGCTTGGCGAGCGCGCGCTCCTGGGTGGCGGGGGTCATCCAGGGCAGCCGGTTGATCGAGTACCGGTAGGCGGCGGTGAGGTTGGCGACGAGCTCCTCCATGCGCGCCTTGTGGCCGGGCGGGAAGTGGCGGGCCACGTACTCCTTGCCCACCTCCTCGCCGAGTGCCGCCTCGACGGCCGCGACGCCGCGCTTCCATCGCGCCTTGATCTCCTCGGTGCCGGACATGGCGGTGCCGAAGAAGCGGAAGTTCTCGTCCACCAGGTCGGAGGTCAGGTAGGGCGCACGCGAGGTGACGACGCGCCAGCGCAGCCATTCGGTCCAGGTCTCGAGCGGTTCGGTGGCCCACAGGTCGGCCACGGCGGTGAGAAAGTCGGGCTGCATGGCGACGAGCCGGCCGAAGGTCTCCTCAGTGCCGCCTACCTCGCGCGCCCAGTCGTGCCACGGGAATCCGGGGGCGAGGGTGGGCAGTTCGTCCCAGGTGACGGGGTTGTAGGTCTTGTCGGCGTCGCGACGCGCCACCACGTCCCAGTGGGCGGCGGCGATGCGGGTTTCCAGCGCGACGATCTTCTCGGCGCGCCCGCGGGAGTCGTCGGACGTGGCGAGTCCGGCCAGTTCGAGCATCCGGGCGATGTGCTCGGTGTACTGCTCGCGGATGGGGCCGTACTGCTCTTCGCGGTAGTACGACTCGTCCGGCAGCCCGATGCCGTATTGCACCAGGTAGAGAATGTATTCGGTGGAGTTCTTGGCGTCATTGTTGACGTAGGCGCCGATCAGTCCACCGATCCCGGATCGTTCGAGCCGCGCCATGGCCAGGGCCAGCGCGTCGGTGTCGGTGGCGGCGTCGATCTCGGCCAGGTCCGGCCCGAGTGCGGCGACGCCGGCGGCCTCGACGGCGTCGGTGTCCATGAAGGAGGCGTAGAACGCACCGATCTGGGAGTCGGCGGGCGCGTCGGTGATGATGTCGCGCACCCGCTCCTCGGAGAGGTCACGGAGGGCGAGGAACGCGCCGTCGATGGGGCGGTCGGCGGGGATCACGTGGTCGCGGATCCAGGTGCCGTTGACGTGCTGGTACAGGTCGTCCTGCGAGCGCACGTCGGTGTTGATGTACCGCAGGTCCAGGCCGGAGGGGCGCTGGGTGTCGGTGCTGGGATTGTCGGTCGCAGTCATATGTCCAGGTTACGGAAACGGTGCGCCGGGGCGGTGGGGACCGCGGTAGAGAAAAATCCTACGACGACGACAACATGCACCGGCCCCGTCGACACTGACTGGTCGACGGGGCCGGGTGCCCGGCGGGCAGCCGGGCTCGGTCTGACATTGTTCGGTCGGGCGGCGCGTCAGGTCATGCCGTGCGTCCGGCCCTGCCGCGAGTCAGGCCATGCCGTGGCGGGCGTTGTATTCCTTGGCGCCGTTGTAGGCGTCGACCATGCCCCAGATCCAGAAGCCGAGGGCGATGAGGAATCCGATGAGGATGATGGTCAGGACCCAGCCGACGACGTAGCCGACGAGGATGCCGACGCCCTTGTTGGTCTCACCGTTGAGGATGGTGCCCAGGCCTGGGATGAAGAACGAGGCCAGCAGCATGATCGCGGGATCCTTGCGCGACACGGGCTTGCCGTACTGGTCGACGGGCTGGACCGCGCCGTACCCCGGTGCGCCGAAGCCCTGCCCGGCGAAGGGCTGGGCACCGTACTGTTGCTGGCCGTACTGCTGGTCCGCACCGTACTGCTGCTGGCCGTATTGCTGCTCGCCGTACTGCGGCGCGGCACCATACGACTGGCCGTACTGCTGCTCGCCGCCGGTCTGGGGCTGGCCGTACTGCTGTCCGGCGCCGAACTGCTGCTGGCCGGCGCCATACTGCTGCTCGCCGTACTGCGGCGCGGCACCGTACGACTGTGCTGCACCGGAGTCGAATCCCTGGGCACCGGCACCTGAGGCAGCATCGGCACTGGTCGCGTCTCCGGACGCGCCTTCGGGGCTCGAGCCGTAGCTGCCCGAATCGAATCCGGGGACATCGGACGACGCCGAGTCCGACGAGGCTGCCGAACCTGCATCCACCGTGTCGCCCGAGCCGGATTCCGCCCCGGCCGGGGTGGTACCCGGCGAGGGCTCGTTCTGCCAGCTACTCGAGGGAGTGGACGTACCGTCTCCGCTGAACTCGCTGGAGGAGAAACCGTCTGAATTGTCGGTGCCGTCGCCGTTGCCGTCTGCGGGGTATGTCATGGATGCATACTAGCCCTCAAGTACGACACCGGTGGACCGCTGATTCAGGCGTAGGAGACGTCACGCACGGTCGCCGGTGCCCACTGCCCGGCGGCCCGGCGGCTCGGGGGCTGCTACTCGTAACCGAAGTACTCGTTGTGCTCCTTGGTGCGCTTGTACGCCTCGATCATTCCCCAGATCCAGGTTCCGACGTACACCACGAAGAAGAGCACCATCGTCGAGATGCCGACGACCATCATCCCGGTATCCGAGCCGAACGAGAACATCCCGAAGAACAGCACCGCCAGGAAGACGAACGGCGTGAGGTAGTGGATACCCATGATCGTGAGTCCGCCACGGATGTCCTCGTTGAGCAGGGATCCCAGGCCCGGGATGAAGAACGACGCCAGGACGTAGCCGGTCGGGTCGCGGCGAGGCTCACGGTGAACCTGCGGCATACCCAGACCCTCGAACCCCTCCTGACGGGCCTGGAGTCGAGACAGCGGGCCGTCCTGCGGCTGCCATCCGGGGTTCGGCTGCGCCCCGTACACGGGCTGCTGCCCCATGGTCGGCTGCGCACCCGAAAACGCCTGATCACCACGCGGCGCATACGGGTTCTCAGAAAGTCCGCCGGACTGACGCCAATGATCATCAGGAGTAGTCACGGCGGTCAGACTAACCCCGCGCACGTGGAAATTGGTACTGCTCACTTCAGTTGCGGGCCCGCATCTCCGGGCGCGCCCAGATGTCGGCGCAGTCGACGCAGGCATCCTCCGAGACCACTCCGGCACGCTGCAGCTGTCCATAGATCCAGCACCCGAGACAGAAGCCGAGCGCAGCCTCGGCCAGCGCCGCCAGCACCAGGACACCGAGCACCACGGAGGCGGCGGTGGCCTGCCCTGCGAGGAACAGCCCGAACGCCACACCGGACATCACCAGGCCGATCGACTGCGCGAACCGCTTGGGCGCACCGGCCACCATCTTCGGCTCGGCACTGACCCGGGGCGCCAGCACATGCACCGAGAGTCGACCGAAGGGCGAGTAGCGGGGACCGCCGGCCACACGGAGCGCGAAGCCCACGACCAGCGCGCCGGCGAGCCAGGTCTGCACGGGCGCGGGCACGGCGATGGTGATCACCGCGAGCGCGACCACGAGGCCTGCCGTGCACCTGGCCGCGTAATCGTTGACGATCTCGGGGAAGGCGAACACCTCGCGCACACTCATCAGTACCTCATCTCAGCCACCGGTAGACCGATCTGTCTACCCATTGACTTCAGACTAGTCGTCATCAGCACGAATTCACAGACGGATGACTTAGGGTCGGCCCATGAGCTTCCGGAACGCCCCGGCCAGCCGCGCCGCAGTCGTCGTCGCCCTATTTTCGGCAGCAACCCTCGCACTCGGCGCCACGGGCTGCGGACAGTCCGATTCCGCGCGGGACACCGGCGCGGACCAGACCTCCTCCCCCGGCTCCACGCCCGACGGCCCCTCCGGCACCGCCGCCCCAGACGGGGACGCCGGCGAGGGCGCGACCGTCCCGACCCCGGGCCAGGGCGCGACGCCCGGCTGCGACGTCCTCACCGAGCCCGTCTTCCGCCTGGTCCACGACAGCGACCCCGACGACCCCGCCGGCGACCAGTCCGATCGCAGCGCCGAGCGCGCCGCCGCGCCCGAGGAGGTGGGACGACTCGCCGACGGGGTCCGGGACAACGCGCTGTCCGCGGTGGCGAGCCGTCTGTCCGGCCTGGCGGCCCAGCCGGAGGTCGACGACGACGCCATCGGCGCGCAATGGGCCCAGTTCCGGCAGTTGTGCGACCTCGACTGACCGAACTGCGGTGGTACGGCTGAGGCGAGTTCGTGCCGACGGCCCGGAGGCCGGAGGCGGTGCCGGCGCGGGTGTCGGAGCTGGAATCTAGGGTGGGCTCGTGCCTCCGCCTCTTCGTCGTCGATCCGAGAACCCCCGTCCCCCGGCCGCGCCTAGCATGCCTCGTCGCGAGCAGCTGGACGCCCCGACCTCCGAGCTCGAGGCCGACGGCCTGTGGGACGGCGTCCTTGCCGGTGCCGCTGACGGCCCGGATCCCGCCGACGGACCGGCCGACCTCGGCGGGATGGAGATCCGCGAGTCCGTCATCGAGGGCCTGCGCCTGAGCGGCGCCCGCGCGGACAGCCTCCGCCTCACCGACGTGGAGCTGCGCGATTGCGACCTGTCCGGACTGGTCGCCGACGGCGCGTCACTGACCCGCGTGCGGTTCGTGGACTGTCGGCTGACCGGACTGGTGCTGTCGGCGGCGCGATTGACGGATGTGTCGTTCGAGGACTGCCACGCCGACATGCTCAACATGCGGATGGCGCGCCTGCAGCGGATCCGCCTGTCCGGCACGCGCTGCCGCCAGGCCGACCTTCACGAGGCGCAGGTGGGGGACCTGTCGACCGAGGGCGCCGACCTTCGCGGGGCGACCGTCGAGCGGGCACAGTTCTCGGCGACCGACCTGCGTGGCGCCGACCTCGAAGATATCCGTGGCGCGTCCGCGCTTCGGGGCGCGATCATCTCCTCGGAACAGGTGCTGGGCGTCGGACTGGCGCTGATCGGCGAAACCGGAATCCGGGTGCTCTGAGTCGGCACGGCCGACGTGCCGAGCCGGGTCCGCTCCAGCGGGCTAGGGCAGGTGAGAGGCGGCTTCACGCCATTGGTTGGCGGCCCGGTTGATCACGGCCTGCAGCCTCAGGACCTGATCCCTGTCGGTGAGAACGATCCCTTCGGCACCGGTCCGTAGCCGCAGCTCCGGGGCTCCGCGACCGGCACCATCCTCGTCCAGCACGACGGTGTCGGCTACGAGCACCTCGAGAAATGGGTCATCATCAGGCCCGTCTATCTCGGCGACGAGGCTCTGCTGAAAACGAGGGGTGGTGAGATCGATGGCATCGGTCATGAGGGGCACTCCCGACTGGATTTAGTGATTACTCCCACAAGGGTAGGCGCGAAAATCGGCCAATCGCACGCGTGGGGCAGCGTGTTACGGGTTGTTGTGAATCCGTGACTTTCTGAGCGCTTCCTGAGAGTTCGTGGATGCCTGATTTAGCAGCAATCGGCCGAGCACGACGCACGGTGAGGCAAGGCGCGGAACATATTCTTCGACTTTCTGGACCAAAGTTGCCGAAGTTGCTTGTGTGACAGTTGTTACTAAATAATACTCGCCGCCATGACTCCTGCCGGTCCACCCGCCCGAGCCACACCCCCAGCCACCACGAGCGCGCGTCGCAGGCCTGACCGCGGCCCGCACTCTCGCAACAGCCCCCTGAACAGCGCACAATTGCCTGGCCGGTCGTCGCAGACCGCGTCAGTCCCGCACGCAGTCGTGGTGCGGATTGCGGTTGCCCTGGCGTCGATCGCGGCGTTGGTGGCCGGCCTCGTCGTCGTCGCCCTCTCCTCCCCCCGTGCCGACGCCGCGGCACCCCTGGACCCGGTTTTCCACGGCCTCGCGGAGGGCCTCGACACCTCCAGCTGGCAGCACCCCCACGGTGCCCCCGTGGACTGGCGCCAGGCCGCCGCTTCAGGGCAGACCTACGCGTTCATCAAGGCCACCGAGGGGACCGGGCCCGCCAACCGCTACTACGAGTCGGACGTGCGGGACGCGCGCGCCGCGGGCATGGTGATCGGCAGCTACCACATGGCCCGACCTGCGATGGAGCCCGCGCAACAGGCCCACGCTTTTGCCGACCGAATCCAGTCCGTGGGCGGCCCGCAGCTCCCGCCCGTCCTGGACCTCGAGTACGCCGAGGATCTGGATCCGGCGGAGCTCGCCGCGTGGGCGCAGGTCTTCCTCGACACCCTCCAGCAGCGCACCGGTCGCATGCCGATTCTCTACACGTACCGCTATTTCTGGATCGACCGGATGGCCAACACGACCCGCTTCGCCGAGTACCCGCTGTGGCTGGCCGAGTACGGCGTGTCGCAGCCGACGCGTCCGATGATCGGCGGCTGGGACGAATGGACCTTCTGGCAGCGCGCCGAGACCGGTCGGGTGCCCGGATTCGCCGACCACGTCGACCTCAACGTCTTTGCCGGCACCCGCGCGGATCTGGACGCTTGGTTGGGGCCCGTCGAGCCCGTTCCGCCGCCCGCGCCGGCACCTGAGCCCGCGCCCGCGCCCTAGATGCACTGACCACGGACATCGAGTCCTCGGTCGGAATGGTCGGCCAGGCGGGAAGGTTGCGCGGCATTCAGGTCACCCAGACGCCGCATAAGGTCCGCCCAGTCGACCGCGAGAGTGCATAACCTAATCGGAGCCGGCCCCAGCCTGCCCTCAGGCCGGCCCGGCCGGCACGGCCAGCCCAGGGACCGCCCCGGGCACCCCGTAGACGAATCAGGCCACGACCCCGCTAGGCCGCAGGCGACTTCCGCCGCAGCACCGCCGCGCGGATCGCACGCCACCCGATGAGGAACACCGCGGTGACGACAGCGGCCACGATGATGAAACTCCAGTGCGGCACCCGTCCGTCGCCGATCCCGCGGATCACCATGCCCACGACCAGCGACGAGATCCACACCGCCACACCCGATCCCACGGTCCCGGGCGCCCGTCGCGCGACGAGCAGGATCAGCCAGCCCACCACCAGCCCGACGAGGAACGGCCACGCGGTCCCCCACACCTGCGCCGCGCCGAGCCCCTCGGAGTGCGCGCCGCGACCGAAGGTGGAGAACACCACGATCAGCACCGCGTCCAGGACGAACATCACCAGGGCCGCCACGGCCGTCACCGTTCCTTCTTCTCGTGCTGCCAGGCCTCGTGCTGCCGCGCCTCGTCGCGCGAGGCCACGTCGGCGCCGGATCCGGGCCGCCGTCCGGCACTCTCCCGCGGGGCGCGCGCGGGGATGGGGCCCGAGTCGTGCGGCCCCGACGGTCGCCACGGCCGGCCCTGCAGCGGCCACATCCCGGCGGCTCCGGGCCGCGCCGAGGAACGCCCGGCCTCCAGGCCCGCCCGAGCGCCGCGGTCGTCGGCGATCACCTGCTCCGACGCGACCGAGGCAGCAGGAGTGCCCGACGTCGGTGCCGGGGACGAGGGAGCGGCCGATCCGGTGGCGGTGGTCGATGTTGAAGACGAGGACGACGACGACAACGCTGCCTCAGTCGATTCCTGCGAATTCCCGACCCCGTTGTCGGGTTCCGCATCCGGATCGATGTCGGCAACCCCGCGGTAGAAGAGGAAAAAGACCACCCAACCGGCGAGCGCGACCAGGAAGAAGCTGACGACCCGGTAGACGAACACGGTCGCGAAGGCCTCATGCGCGCCGAGTCCGCCGGCCGTCAGTGCGGTGATGAGGGCGAACTCGACGGTCCCGAGTCCGCCCGGGGTGATGGGGGCGGTGGCCACGATCTTGCCGGTGACGTACGCGATCGCCAGACCGCCGATGCTGTGCTCGGCGCCCACGGCGTTGGCCGCGGCCCACAGGCAGCCGATGTCGGCGACCCAGTTCAGGAGCGAGAAGCCGAAGGCCGAGGTCAATTGCCGCTTGCTCAGGTCGACGGCCTCGGCCTGGTTGACGACCTTGCGCACGCCGTCGGCACCGTGGTCCGCCGGCTTGCCGCGGCGGGCGTTGACCCATGCCAGTCCCGAGAGCAGTGCGCCCTCGATGCTGTTCGGATTCCGGGCCGCCCACTGGATGCCGACGAAGATCGCGGCGAGACCCAGGGCCGAGAGGACGAGGAGGAACGGGTTGGAGACCGAGCCCACGAGGAAGAACCCGAACAGTGCCAGCAGCACGATTCCGACGGTCGACAGCACCCCGGAGATGACGAGCTGCCATGAGGCCACCACTCTCGTGGCGCCCCACTGGCGGGTCTTGCGGTAGGTGAGGGTGGTGCCGAAGACCTGGCCACCGGGGATGCACGTGGAGAAGGCGTTCGAGGAGAACACCAGGCCGACGCTGGCCCAGTACCCCACCTTGACGCCCGCCGACCGCAGCAGCAGTTTCTGCACCGAGCCGTAGCTCGACATGGACAGGTAGGAGAACACCAGTGAGACCGCGACCCAGCCCCAGTGGGGTCGGGTCACGGCCTCGAAGCCCTGCGCGAAGAACGGCATCTGGCCGCGCAGCCAGTACAGGATGAATCCCAGGACTGTCAGTGTCGCGATGGCCTTGAACCAGGGGTTGGATATGACGACACGGATACGCCGCCACACCCCAGCGCCCCTCGCTTCCGTCATTGGCCCACCATAACCGCAGTCATCGAGGCTTCTCCGGAGCCCACTCCGGGCGCCGGAGGGGCCTCACCCGTCGTGCCTCTCCTGGCGCTCCCGCATGAGCCGGGCGATCAGGTCGGCGGCGGGGATCTTCTCCCCTTCGCTGTCGACGGCGGCGACGGGCTCGTCGTCGAACTCCGGGTCCACTACCGGCTCGAACTCCGACTCGGGCTCCACGGCCTCCGGCGCAGCCGGGGTCACGGCCGAATTCGCAGACCCGACGGGGACACCCGTTGTGGGATCCGCGAAGTCGGTGGCCGACTCCGGCTCCCACTCCGGCCGCGCCACCGGCACAGGTGCAGGCGCTGGCGTGGGCGCAGGCGCTGGCGCAGGCGCTGGCTTGGGCGTCGGATCCTGAGCGGGAGCCTGCGTCGGCGCGGGAGCCGGTGCCGCGGTAGGAGCCGCAGCGGGTGCGGTGCCCACCGGGCCGCGCTCGTCCTCGTACTCATCCGGACGCGCGGGCTCGGTCTCGTCGTCCCGCTCCAGCAGTGCCACCGGTGGCCCTGCGGCCGCAGCGGCGCCGGCGCCAGCACCGGCAACTGCGCCGGCACCAGCAGCAGCACCCGCGCCAGCTCCGAGCGAAGACGAACCGCCGCCGGTGAGGTACTCGGGCTCGTCGTCGAGCTCCGCCTCACCCAGGCCGATCCGCTGCTGGACTCGTTTCATCCACTGCGGAGCCCACCAGTTGTCCGAGCCGAGCAGCTGCATCACGGCGGGGACGAGCAGCATGCGGATGACGGTCGCGTCGATGATGAGCGCGGCGATCATGCCGA
>DGYFD06202__coassemble_519_pt1 | contig 13050 bp, 9 predicted proteins | sample DGYFD06202__metabat2_low_PE_009 | metagenome-assembled genome bin DGYFD06202
TGACCGTCACCGCGATCTCGCGGCCGTAGTCCCAGCCAGGGGCGAGCGGGAGCTGGTCACCGCTCCAGAAGCGACCGGGGTCGTACCAGCTGGTGTCCCCGGCGGGCAGCAGGATGCCCATCGCCTCGAGTGTGGCCCCGACGACCTCCGCGCAGTACGCGGCCTCGAGCCGGCGGGCCGGTGTCCTGCCACCGGCCGCCTTCGCATCGCCGCGTGCTCTCACCGGCCCGATTGCCGACGGGCGGGAAATCTGCGGGAGACGTAGACACCCGCGACGGTCGGCGTCGGGGGCACCAGCGGTGTTGTCGTCGTCGTCACGATTGTCAGCGGCGCCGCCACCTCGGGCACCGGGCACGCCGTCCCCGCTCCCACTTCCCCGTGCCGCCCAGCGGCCACGCGCCCACCGCGCTGCCAGACGCCCGGACGACGGAAAAGACACGCCGTTGAGCTGCGCGATCGACTCGAGCAACCCGGCCTCCTGCTCCTCACCCACCTCCGGGGAGATCTGACGGAACCACGCCCGCTGCCCGTACGGCCCGGCCCACTGACGGACCGCGTCCTCGAGAACGTGGAGCTGCACCCCGCGCTGGTGACGCCCGGTCCAGACATCCGGCAGGGCGCGGCCCATCTCCGCGTGCCACATCAACGGCGGCAGGTCGTCGAGCACCACCGCGACACCCACGTGGTTGACCGGCGCGTTGGTCAGGGTCTGGATGAGGCGATCGGCCGTCGAACGGCCGCGGAACACCCACAGGTCCCCGGTCCGGGTACGTTCGGCGGCGGCCGCGAGCGGCACGGTGTCGACGGTCATGATCCGATCCTGCCAGGCGCCCGGCGGTGCGCGCCTACAGTTGTCGCATGGCACTTCGAGGACGGCAGTGGTGGAAGCTGGTCGGCGCGGCCGGCGCGGCCGGGGTGGCCGCCAGCGGGATCTTGGCGATCCGGTCCGAACGGCAACGCCGCGCCTATCAGCCGGACGAGATCCGCGAACGGCTCCACGAGCGGTACGCCCGCGTCCAATCGCGCCGGGAGAGCGGCGGACACTGACCACCGGGCGGCGGCCTATATCCTGGCGGGCACCATGTCGTCGTCCTCCGCGCCCTCCCCTGAGCTCCGCCGGGCCCGCCACGAGCTGCTCGTCCGGCTCGACGAGATCGGCATCCTCGACGCCCACCGGCTGCGCAACCGCATCCGCCGGGCCCGCGCGATGACCTGACTTCTCGCGTCGACGCCGCTGCCGAACGTCTCACCCGCCGCGCCGCCTCGATCCCCACCCCCGAGTACCCCTCGCAGCTGCCGGTCAGTGCCCGCAGAGACGAGATCGCCGGCGCCATCCGCGAGAACCAGGTGGTGGTGATCGCCGGCGAGACCGGATCCGGCAAGACAACCCAGATCCCCAAGATCTGCCTCGAACTCGGGCGCGGCGTGCGCGGGATGATCGGCCACACCCAGCCGCGCCGGCTCGCCGCACGCTCGGTTGCCGAGCGCATCGCTGACGAACTCGACGTCCAGATCGGCGGGCTCGTCGGCTCCGCGGTGCGATTCGACGACCGCACCAGCCCCGACACCGCGGTCAAACTCATGACCGACGGCGTGCTCCTCGCCGAGATCCGACGCGACCGGCTGCTCCGAGCCTACGACACGATCATCATCGACGAGGCCCACGAACGCAGCCTCAACATCGACTTCCTGCTCGGGTACCTCAAGCAGATCCTGCCGAAGCGACCCGACCTCAAACTGATCATCACCTCCGCGACCATCGACCCCGAACGGTTCGCCCGCCACTTCTCGGACCCCTCGGGCCGTCCCGCGCCGATCATCGAGGTCTCCGGGCGGACCTACCCCGTGGAGATCCGATACCGGCCCCTGCAGGTCGAGCACGGCGACCGGGTGGTGGATCTGGATCCACTCGACGCCCTCGCCGACGCCGTCGCCGAGTTGTTGCGGGAGGACGACGGCGACGTCCTGGTGTTCCTTTCCGGCGAGCGCGAGATCCGCGACGCCGAGGAGGTGCTGCGAGGTCGAAAGTTCCGCAACACCGAGATCTTCCCGCTGTTCGCCCGACTCACCGCCGCCGAACAGCAGAAAGCGTTCCGCGCGCACTCCACCCGGCGCGTCGTGCTCTCGACCAACATCGCCGAGACCTCTGTCACCGTGCCCGGCATCCGCTACGTCGTGGACACCGGCCTGGCGCGTATCTCCCGCTACTCGACCCGCACCAAGGTCCAGCGACTCCCGATTGAGCCCGTCTCCCAGGCCTCCGCGGCGCAGCGGGCCGGCCGGTGTGGCCGTGTGGCCGACGGCATCTGCATCCGCCTCTACTCCGAGGAGGACTTCGAGTCCCGCCCCGAGTTCACCGATCCGGAGATCCTGCGCACCAACCTCGCGTCGGTGATCCTGTCGATGGCCGACCTCGACCTGGGGCCGGTAGATGACTTTCCGTTCGTCGAACCGCCGGAGCGGAAATCGGTCCGGGATGGAATGACGCTGCTGACGGAACTGGGGGCGTTGGAGGTCGACGACGACGAGCGACCCCGGCTGACCGCGGTCGGTCGTGACATGGCGCTCCTCCCACTCGATCCCAGGCTTGCCCGAATGGTCGTGGAGGGCCACCACAACGGCTCACTCGGCGACATTCTCGTCGTGGTCTCTGCTCTGACCGTGCAGGATGTGCGCGAGCGGCCCGCTGAGGAGCGGGACAAAGCCGATCAGTTCCACCGTCGGTTTACCGACAAGAGTTCCGATTTCCTCGGATACCTCAACCTGTGGCGCTACATCACCGAGCAGCGCCGGGAGCTGTCCGGGAGTGCCTTCCGGAAGATGTGCAAGGCCGAGTACCTGCATTGGTTACGGATCCGTGAGTGGCAGGACCTCAACGCGCAACTGCGCAGCATGTGCCGGGAACGCGGGTGGCACCCGCCGTCCGGGCACGCCGCCGAGGACGATCTTCACAAGGCGATACTGACCGGCTTGCTCACCAACGTCGGGATGCGGGACGAGGACGGTCGTGAGTTCCGTGGCACCCGCGGGATCCGCTTCCAGGTGTTCCCCGGATCCGATCTGGCCAAGAAGCCGCCGCGCTGGGTGATGGCGTCCGAGTTGGTCGAGACCTCAAGGTTATGGGCCCGGGACGTGGCGCGGATCGATCCGGCGTGGATCGAGCAACTGGGTAAGCACCTGGTTCGGAACCAGTACTCGGAGCCTCACTGGTCCGATGCCCAGGGCGCCGCGATGGCCTACGAGAAGGTGCTCCTGCTCGGTCTGACAGTCGTGGAAGCGCGGCGCATTCTGCTCTCCCGGGTAGATGCACCTCTGGCCCGGGAGATGTTGGTCCGCCACGGCATCGTCGAGGGTCGATGGGCCACCCGGGTACCGGTCATCGTGGACAACGCCCGGGCCGTCGACGAGGCCCGCGAGCTGGAGACCCGCAGCCGCCGTCGCGATCTGGTGATTGATGACGACGCGCTGGTGGACTTCTATCTCCAGCGTCTGCCTGCAGATATCACGTCGGGTCGGCATCTTGAGTCGTGGTGGAAGAAGAAGGGACATCGCGACCCTGACGCGCTCAGGCTCACGCCAGAGGACATCCGTACGTCGGAGAAGGCGCCGGATGCGTCTGCGTTTCCGCCGTACTGGCAGCAGGGCGACCGTCGATTCGAGTTGCGCTATGAGTTTGAGCCCGGAGGGGCAGCGGACGGCATCACCGTTCGTATCCCGCTGCCGCAGCTCACCTCGGTGACGGCCGCCGGTTTCGAGTGGCTCGTGCCGGGTATGCGCGAGGAGCTCTATACGGAGATGCTGCGGACGTTGCCCAAGTATCTGCGTCGGCTCTGTTCACCTCCCGCGGAGTTCGCGGGGCTACTGGTCGAGGACGTCAAGCCCCGCTCGGCGCCCCTGCCGGTCGCACTTGCGAAGGGACTGTCCGCACGGATCGGCACAACAGTCGATCCCCGGGAGTTCAGGCCCGATCAGCTACCGGATCATCTCCGGGTGCGTTTCGAGGTCCTCGACGGTGACGAGGTGGTTGAGTCCGGGACGGACCTCAAGACCCTCCGCACCCGACTTGCGGAGACGGTGCGTAGCACCCTCAACCGCCAACTGATCCCTGACGACGGCCCGCACTCCGCGTGGACTGCCGACACCATCGGGGACCTTCCCGAATCGGTGACCGGGACGATCGATGGTGTCGAGGTGACCGTGTTCCCCGGCATCAGGGTGGCCAAGGATGGGCTTCACCGTGTGGCGTGTGCGACGGAGGAGGAACGGCGAACGCTGCAGGCCAAGTCGGTGCTGTCGTTGCTGACCGTTGATCTGGTGTCGTCCTCGTCGATCATTCGGGGGCGGCCCGTGGAGCAACGCCTCGCACTCACCCAGTACCCGTATGGCGGGATCGATGCGCTCGTTTCGGATGCCTCATTGGCCGTGTCCGCACGATTGATCGCCAGCCGCAAGGGCGCGCCGGTGTTGACGGTCCAGGATTTTGACGCCTTACGGTCTCGTGCCGCGTCGGAGGTGCCGGGAGCGGTCGCCGTCGCGATTTCCACTGTCGTGATGGCTCTCGTGCAGGCTCAGCAGGTTGATGCCCGATTGGCGGAGACTCCCACGGCGATTGCCGAGGCGGTGCGCCCCACACTGGAGTACCTGGTGGGCAAGGGATTCCTGGCCCGCCATCCGGCGGCGATTCTTCCGCACCTGGAACGCCATGTTCGGGCTGTCGGGATGCGTCTGGATATGGCGGAGAAAACTCCGGGTCGTCATGCAGAACTGTCTAAGCGTCTGGCGGTGTCGGAAGCTGCGGTCGAGAAGGCGTGCACCACGCTTCGGGGACGTCCGGGTGGGGCCAGGGCGATACGTGACCTGCGCTGGATGCTGGCGGAGTACCGCGTCGGGCTGTTCGCCCAAGCTCTGGGCACCGCTCAACCGGTTTCTCCTGAACGGATAGACAAGGCGATCAAGACCGCGTTGGCGACCCGTCGTACCGGGTAGCCGAAATGCTGTTAGCGGGTCTCGCGTCGCTCGCGCAGTGAAATGATCTCGCGCTCGAAATCATCGGCCGAGCTGAACTGTTTGTATACCGACGCGAATCGCAGGTAGGCCACCTCGTCCAGGTCTTGGAGCGGACCGAGAATCGCGAGTCCGATCTCGTGCGCGGGGACCTCGGAGGCACCCCGCGACCTGACCGCGTCCTCTACCTGCTGTGCGAGCCTTCGAAGCGATGCTTCATCGACAGAGCGCCCTTGGCACGCTCGCCTCACGCCGCGAACGACCTTGTCGCGGCTGAAGTACTCCGTCACGCCGTTGCGTTTGAGGACAGTAAGCAGCGGGGTCTCGAGCGTGGTGAAACGGTGGCCGCACTCCGGGCACTCGCGCCGACGCCTGATCGCCTGTCCCTCGTCGACCGACCGCGAATCGATCACACGTGAGTCTTCGTTATGGCATGTCGGGCAGTACATTCCCGTTCCGCCCTTCATCGACCGGATCCTTCACCCCGCGATGATGTGCTCACCGGGGCGGGGCCGGCCACCTGCCGACCCGGCTCCAGTCTAGGAGTAGCCCACCATGCTCATGCATAGGCGGGGCCGCCCAGGAATGCCAGGGCGAGCAGCATCGCCAGACCGAACAGGACTCCGCAGATCACCAGGGCCCACGTCGGCACATCGTCCACGACCCGCCCGGCAGATGGGGCTTCGACCCGGCACGACCGGACGTCGCCTGCGGATCGGACGAGAACTCGCCGACCGGGTGCAACCGGAGCCTGTGCCGGTACGAGAGAGCGAGACATGGCACGACCGCCATCTGCAATGCGCTCAGAGCCGACGCGACGAACCGCCACGGGTCGAACACTACCCTTCGCCCCGCCACCATCATGTCGACGTTCCGTAGTCCGACCCCGGCTCGGTCGGGCACCCGACACCCTGGCAGTCGCCTTCTGATGACGGACCGGTCCTCTGGGGTCCCGATGAACGGCGGAACTCCGCCTGACCTGGTGATCAGCCGGGCACACTTCGATCACACCAGGCACCGATCCGACGTACGACTGCATTTCCTGAACGGCCATGACAACTCCTTGCTCGACAGGCTGTACGAGATTGGCTCGCACAACTGTATGCATTGCCCAAAACGATTGTTCGAACTCGAACACTGCCTAGAGTTGTATCACGCGACTCCGACAGAGTCACGATTCTCGTCCGAAAAACATCGAACAGGTGTGTGGCGCATTCCTGCGAACCCGTCTAGGGTGTAGACAGAAACTGACGTCGAACATCCATTCGCTGAAGGGACACTGCGATGCCGAAGCCGGACTTCGAAGCGCTCACCGCACGCCAGAAGAGCGTGCTGCTGCACATCCACGACACTGTTAAAGATCGTGGCTACCCACCGAGCATCCGCGAGATCGGTGACGCGGTAGGACTGCAGTCAACCTCCTCGGTTGCTCACCAGCTCCGCACGCTCGAGAAAAAGGGGTTCCTCACTCGTGACCCGCATAAGCCACGCGCAGTAGATGTCCACGGGGTACCCGGTCAGAAGTCCCGTGGCCGGCGCGCTGCCGCCCCGGCCTCAGACCGGCCGGCAGGAGCGGTCGAGACGGTTTACGTTCCCATCCTCGGCCGGATAGCCGCAGGGGGCCCGATCCTCGCGGAACAGGCGGTGGACGAAGTGTTCCCGCTGCCCGCAGATCTGGTGGGCTCCGGCGAGCTCTTCATGCTCAAGGTGGTCGGTGAGTCGATGATCGACGCGGCGATCTGCGACGGTGATTATGTAGTGGTCAGGCAGCAGAATGTCGCGGACAACGGTGAGATCGTCGCCGCCATGATTGACGGCGAAGCAACCGTGAAGACCTTCCGCAAGGACGAGACGGGAGTGTGGCTCCTCCCGCACAACCCCGCCTTCAGTCCGATCCCCGGTGAGCACGCAACGGTACTCGGCAAGGTTGTCACCGTATTCCGGAAAATGTGATCGCCTGACAACGTTCTGCTACACGGCGCCGTCTGACTCCAGATATCGGGTCAGGCGGCGCCGTCGTGTGTTCCGTCGTCGATAAACTCCGACATTTCGCCGGCAACGGATTGGGGCAGACGAACAACGATCCTCGTGCCCACCGGAGTATGCGACTCCGCCATGACCGCACCCTCGGCGTGCACACGGGAGATCACATCACCCCTCGAGTAGGGCACCAACAACGTCACTTCCGTATCGCCGGAAGCGATGATGTCCATGATCGCTTGCAAGAGCCCGTCCATGCCCTCGCCTGTCGCAGCAGAGACGAACACCGCATCCGGGACGGCATGATGCAGCTCGGCGAGCACCACGGGATCCGCCGTATCAATCTTGTTGATCACCACGAGTTCCCGGGGTCGTTCAGCGTTCTGCTCCTCCACGACATCGTGGATCACCCTTCGGACCGCCTCAATCTGACGCAGGGGGAACGCGTCCGACCCGTCGACAACGTGAAGCAGCAGTTCGGAGTCCACAACTTCTTCCAGCGTCGATCTAAAGGCCTCGACCAGCTGAGTGGGTAGATGGCGGACGAATCCGACGGTGTCTGTGAACACCACGGTTCGACCATCGGGGAGGTCTGCCCGTCGAGTCGTGGGGTCCAGTGTGGCGAACAACGCGTTCTGCACGAGCACTCCGGCACCCGTGATGCGGTTCAACAGACTCGATTTCCCGGCATTGGTGTACCCGGCGATCGCGATGGAGGGAACCGGGGTCGCACGCCGGCGATGACGCTTCGTGTCGCGAGACTGCTTCATGCCCTTGATCTCACGCCGCAGCTTGGCCATGCGCTCACGGATACGCCGGCGATCAGTTTCGATCTTGGTCTCACCGGGACCACGGAGACCAACTCCCCCGTTGCTGCCGGCTCGTCCACCAGCCTGACGGGACAGGGACTCACCCCATCCACGGAGCCGCGGGAGCATGTACTCCATCTGCGCCAGCGTGACCTGCGCCTTACCCTCACGGCTCGTGGCGTGCTGGGCAAAGATGTCCAGGATCAGTGCGGTGCGGTCGATCACCTTGACGTTGACGGCCTTTTCCAGGGCGATCAACTGTCCCGGCGTGAGTTCGCCGTCGCAGATCACCGTGTCAGCACCGTTCGCGGCGATGACGTCCTTAAGCACGCTCACCTTGCCCGAGCCGATATAGGTCGACGCATCGGGCTTGTCGCGACGTTGGATCAGTGCATCACACACTTCAGACCCAGCAGTCTCCGCGAGTTGGGCCAGTTCTGTCATCGCTGCATCAGCTTGGGCAGAGGTCCCCTCGGTCCACACCCCCACCAGGACGACACGTTCGAGGCGAAGCTGGCGGTACTCGGCGTCGTTGACGTCCTGGAGTTCCGTCGATAGTCCCGCGACTCGTCGCAGCGAGGATCGTTCCTCGAGCTGGAGCTCGCCGATGGAGGGGTCGAGGTCAGTGCGTTGTCGGCCGGGGGCCCATGATTCGTTAGTCATTCCCAGCCATTATCGCACATCACAGCCATAACCGCCTTCCGCGAACCAGAGACAGTGAGCCCCAGTAACGGTGTCACGAGGCCCGAAAGACTCCCTCCGCGACAAGAACCGACGGGCCCGTCAGCGCCGACCCGCCCTCGCTGAGATCCACCACGACTTCGCCTCCGGGAACCTGCACGACCACCTGTCCGGTCTCGCTTCCCGCATCTGCGAGCGCAGCCACCGCGGTAGCCACGATTCCGGTCCCACACGACATCGTCTCGCCGGCACCGCGTTCGTGCACGCGCATCGAGATCCTGCCGTCCCGCACCGGAGTCGCAATCTCCACGTTGACCCCTTCCGGGAAGAACTCGGTGTCAAAGACGGGTTGCTGGTCCACGGGTAACGCGCGCAGGGATTCCTCGTCCAGCTCGGGCACCACACACGCCAGATGGGGATTGCCCATGTCGATGCCGATACCTGCAAGAGTCCTGCTCCCGACGCGGGCATATGACACTCCCAGCAGTCGGGGTTCGCCCATGTCGACTCGGACGAGTGCTCGGTCACCGTCTTGCTCGAGTACCCGGGCCGGTCTCAGGCCCGAGCGTGTTCCCACCCGCACCTCTCCGGATGTAGCGCGCCCGGTCGACACCAGCACATGGGCAAAGACGCGAACCCCGTTACCGCACATCTCGGCGGTCGATCCGTCCGCGTTGCGGTAGTCCATGAACCAGTCAGACTCACCGACACCATTGGGCAGGGTGTCCAGGACTCCCTTGTCGAGAAGCGCACCGGCGGTCGCGATGCGAAGGACTCCGTCGGCCCCGATCCCGGCCCGTCGGTCGCACAGTGCGCGCACGAGGCCCTCGTCAAGTGCCACCTCCGCCCCGTCGTCGGGCAGGATCACGAAATCGTTGAGGGTGCCGTGTCCCTTGAGGAACTCGAGTCCTGAATGCGCCGCCGAAGGTTTCAGAGCCATGCTCCGGATTCTACGGCGTTCAGGGCGCCTTTCCGCACTGCGGAAACACGGGATGGCACTGTCCGAGGCGCCCACTAGAGTCTTAGGCGAGAACGATCCCCTAGCAGGAGGAGAGCATCCATGTCCGATCGCATCACCGTCGGCGGAATCCGAGTGGACAAGGTCCTGTACGACTTCGTCAACTCGCAGGCGATCCCGGGTACCGGGGTCGACCCCGACGCTTTCTGGGCGGGCGCAGCCGAAATTTTCACCGACCTGGCACCGCGTAACCGTGAGCTGCTGGGGGTGCGTGACGAGCTGCAGTCGAAGATCGACACCTGGCACCAGCAGAACCCGGCTCCGATCGATCCCGCAGCGTACAAGGCGTTCCTGCAGGAGATCGGATACCTGGTCCCCGAGCCCCAGGGAGTGACCGCGTCCACCGAGAACGTGGACGAGGAGATCACATCGATCGCCGGCCCGCAGCTGGTCGTTCCGATCCTCAATGCCCGCTTCGCCCTCAACGCCGCCAATGCACGCTGGGGTTCGCTGTACGACGCGCTCTACGGCACCGACGCGATCAGCGAGGCCGACGGCGCCGAGAAGGGCTCCTCCTACAACAAGGTGCGGGGCGACAAGGTGATCGCCTGGGCTCGCGAGTTCCTCGACGAAGCAGCACCGCTCGCCTCCGGTAGCCACGTGGGTTCCACCGGGTACTCGATCGTCGACGGCGCGCTCCAGGTCACCGTTGCCGACGGTTCGGTCACCGGTCTCGCCGATCCGGCACAGTTAGTCGGTCTGCTCGGCGACGCCGCCGCACCGACGAACGTCCTGCTGCGCCACAACGGCCTTCACATCGACATCCAGATCGATGCGGACTCGCCCATCGGTTCCACCGACTCGGCGGGCGTCAAGGACGTCGTGCTGGAGTCCGCAGTCACCACGATCATGGACTTCGAGGACTCCGTCGCCGCCGTGGACGCCGACGACAAGGTCCTCGGTTACACCAACTGGCTCGGCCTCAACCGCGGTGACCTCACCGAGGAACTGGTCAAGGGTGGCAAGACCATCACCCGGAAGCTGAACGACGATCGGGTCTTCACCGCTCCGGACGGCTCCGGCGAGGTCCGCCTCCATGGCCGTTCACTGCTGTTCGTTCGCAACGTCGGACACCTGATGACCAACCCCGCCGTGCTCGACGCCGAGGGCAATGAGCTGCCCGAGGGCATCCTCGATGCCCTCATCACGTCGCTGTGCGCGATCCCGGGCATGGCCGAGGACAACGACCACCGCAACAGCCGGACCGGGTCGATCTACATCGTGAAGCCCAAGCAGCACGGGCCGGACGAAGTCGCCTTCACCACCGAGTTGTTCGGTCGCGTCGAGAAGCTCCTCGGACTGCCGACCAACACCCTCAAGGTCGGCATCATGGATGAGGAACGCCGCACGACGGTGAACCTCGCGGCCTGCATCGCGGAGGCCCGCGAGCGCGTCGTGTTCATCAACACCGGATTCCTCGACCGCACGGGCGACGAGATCCACACCTCGATGGAAGCCGGACCGATGGTGCGCAAGGCCGACATGCGGTCCGCCGCGTGGATGCCCGCGTACGAGGACTGGAACGTGGACACCGGCCTCGCGCTGGGACTGCGTGGTCGTGCACAGATCGGTAAGGGCATGTGGGCCAAGACCGAACTCATGGCCGCCATGCTCGAGGAGAAGATCGGCCAGCCGCGTGCCGGTGCCAACACCGCGTGGGTGCCGTCCCCCACCGGCGCCACCCTGCATGCGACCCACTACCACCAGGTCGATGTAGCCGCCAAGCAGGAAGAGCTGCTCGCCGGCGGTCGGCGGGCCACCGTCGATCAGATCCTCACGATCCCGCTCGCGACCCCGGACACGGTCGCCGGATGGACCGACGAGGAGAAGAAGGAGGAGGTCGACAACTCCTGCCAGACCATCCTCGGTTACGTCGTCCGGTGGGTCGAGCACGGTGTCGGTTGTTCCAAGGTTCCCGACATCCACGACGTGGACCTGATGGAGGACCGTGCCACCCTGCGCATCTCCTCGCAGATGCTCGCCAACTGGATCCGCCACGGTGTCGTGACCGAGGAGATCGTCGTCGATTCGCTGACCCGCATGGCGGCGATCGTCGACGAGCAGAACTCCGGAGACGCCGCCTACCGAAACATGGCCCCGAACGTCGAGGAGTCCACGGCTTGGCAGGCCGCCCGCGAGCTCATCGTCGAAGGCACCACGCAGCCCTCGGGTTACACCGAGCCGATCCTGCACCGCCGCCGGCGTGAGTTCAAGGCCGCCAACGGCCTCTGATCGCCGCCCGGCCGAGCCGAGAGAGCCCGCTCCCACCGCCCACGGTGGGGGCGGGCTCTCGCCATTTTCCCTCGACGCCGACCAGGACTACCGACACAAGAACAGGCCAGGCAGCCGATCACCGAAGCAGATCAGGGCTGGAGACCGGCCACCGCCGACCGGAGAATGCCGACCGCGGCGTCCCTGCGGTCCTTGGTGAACCGGGCCTCCGGACCCGAGGCGGAGATGGCGAACGACGCCGCGCCCTCGCCCACCGCGATGGCCACACAGCGCACGCCTTCCTCCTGTTCGGACTCATCGGTGGCGAACCCGGAACTGCGGACCCGATCGAGCTCGGCGATCAGCGCGTCCGGCTCGACAATTGTTGAGGACGTGTATCGACGCATTCCCGAACGTCTGAGCATGGTGCGGACCTCGTCGTCGTCGTCGCCGGCTACAAGCGCCTTTCCCACGGCGGTGCAGTGGACCTCCACCCGACGCCCCACCTCGGTGAACATCCGCATTGAGTGGGGGGACGGCACCTGGGCGAGATACACCACGCCGTCACCCTCGCGGACGGCCATGTTGGCGGTCTCACCGGTGCCGTCGACCACGGCCCGCAGGACGGGCTCGGCCCACTCCCAGGTGGCGCGGCGGGCCGCCTCCCCGACGCGCTGCAGGCGGGGTCCCAAAAGGTAGTCCCGCCGGGCGTCGCGGCGTAGATGACCGCTCTCGGCGAGCGTCCCGCACAGGCGGTGAACGGTCGCGGCAGCCAGGCCGGTATCGGCGACCAGGTCACCAAGAGATGCACGTCCACCGCGCAGCGCGAGGGCGTCCAGGAGCGCGAAGGTCCGGTCGACGGACTGGACCCGGCTGCGGCCGGACCGTGACTCACTCATCATCGGCCTCCTTCAGGATCTGCAGTGCGTCGCGCAGGGGGTCGGTGCGGCCTGACCTGTCGCCGTGGGTGTCGGTGTCGATCCACCGGATGCGGTGGTCGCGACCGAACCAGGATCGTTGCCGCCGAACGTAGCGACGGGTACCGATGAACGTCCGTTCGCGGGCGCGGGCCAGCCCGTCGTCATCGATGTCCAGTTCCTCGTCCATCTCGTCCAGGACCTGGGCGTACCCGATCGCGCGCCGGGCGGTCACACCGTCGAGCAGGCCCCTCCCCACCAGCTGGCGCACCTCGTCGACGAGCCCACCTGCGAACATCGCGTCGGTGCGCCTGGACAGCCGATCGTCCAGCTCGGGCAGCTCGCAGCGGACGCCGAGGATCCGGGTACCCCACCGCGGTTCGCCGATGATGGGCCGCGAGGCGGAGAACGGCCGTCCGGTCAGCTCCAC
>DGYFD06202__coassemble_527_pt1 | contig 12918 bp, 8 predicted proteins | sample DGYFD06202__metabat2_low_PE_009 | metagenome-assembled genome bin DGYFD06202
CACACAGTAGGCACTATTAGTGAGATCGGGAAGGCACTGGTCACGGCGTCGCGCGACGCGACGCGTAGACGCCGCCTTTCAACACGCCTACGCTGGAGCACATGATGACCCTCCGAGCGGTACATGCAGGTACTGGATACCAGTACCTGCTGCGCTCGGTGGCCACCAACGACGCCGACCCCGAGGGCAAGTCCTTGTCGGACTACTACGCGGCGAAAGGCACCCCGCCTGGGCGCTGGATCGGCTCCGGCCTCACCGGTCTGAACTCTGAGGCAACCACGTCCGGGGCCACCGTCACGGAATCGCAGATGGCTGCGCTCTACGGCGAAGGTTTGCACCCGGACACCGACGAGAAGATGCTCGCCGGAACATCACTGTCTGACTGCAAACTCGGACGATCCTTCCCGGTCTTCACCGGAACCTCCGAGGTTCTGGCCGCACTATCTGCTGCCGAGAAGCAGTTCCTGTCAACCGAGAAAAGGCGACCCACTGTGCAGGAGCGGGCGCAGCTGGCCGAGCAGATAGGTCGCCCGTTCTACACCGAGAAGTTCGGCTACGAACACGCCTCCGGCAAAGACATCGTTGCCTGGATCAACCGCGAACGCGACCAGGTAAAGCAAGCAGTCGCCGGGTTCGACTTCACCTTCTCTCCGGTGAAAAGTGTCAGCGTTCTGTGGGCACTGGCAGACGAACAGACGTCCGCGAGAGTGGCGGCACTGCACCACGAAGCCGTGGCCGAGGCACTGTCCTGGGCAGAGGACAACGCCATCTACACCCGCGTCGGTGTCAAAGGAATCCAGCAGGTCAAAACCCGGGGACTCATCGCCTCGGAGTTCACCCATTTTGATACCCGAGGAGGCGACCCGGACCTGCACTCCCACGTCCTAGTCGCCAACAAAGTGCAAGGCCCCGACGGACGATGGTTGAGCCTGGATTCACGGGCAATCCACCAGATGCACCAAGCGATCTCGGCCCGCTACGATGCGATCCTGCACGACAAGCTCACCCGCCAGATGGGTGTCGAGTTCGAGGCCCACTACCCACACCGGGATAAGGCTCCGATCTGGGAAATCGCCGGGATTGACCGCCGACTCATCGACGCATTCTCATCCCGCCGCACCCTCGCCAGACCTGTTTACGACCGCCTAGTTGCCGAGTTTGTCGACACCCACGGGCGCCAACCTTCGCAACGTGCTGCCTACGCTCTGTGGCAGAAGGCGATCCTGGACACTCGTGACGCCAAGAAGCCCGCGCAGTCCCTTGACGAACTCCGCAACGCGTGGCGACAGGCCGCTCAAGAGCGCGTGGGAGCCGAAGCAGTCGAGGCCATCACCGAGCGCGTGACCGCCTCCGATACCGAAACAGAGCGACCGGTATTTGACGTCCAGGAGCACACCCAGCTGGTGGCTCGGCAGGCCATCTCACGGGTGACCCAGATGCGTGCACAGTTCCGCGCCTCACACGTGGACACCGCCGTATCCACCGCACTCAAGGGCTACCGCTTTACCACCGACGAGGAGCTGAATCGAGCCCACGCCGCTGTGCTGGAGTACGCCATGGAAAGCATTGCGGTGCCCCTGACACCACCGGAACCACTGACTCTGCCGGCGCAGTTGATGACTGAGCAAGACAGGGGAATTGACCGGCACGCCAACAGCGAAAAGTTCACCACCGACGCCGTCCTCGACGCCGAAACCGCTGTCCTTGACGCTGCCCAAACCCCGGTCGCAGTGTTCGCCACCGACGCCGCACTTGATGCTGCCGAGCAGGCCCACCTCGCGGCCACCGGGTGGAGCCTGAACCCCGGCCAGCACGCTCTGGCACAGCACCTGCTCACCGTCGGAACACTCGTGGCCGCAGGGGTCGGGCCGGCCGGCACCGGCAAGACCGCCTCGATGAAGATCGTGGCCGATACCTGGCAAGAAACAGGACGGAAGGCGATCGGGCTGGCTCCCTCTGCCGCCGCCGCCAGCGTGCTGTCAGAAGACATCCACGCCCCCGCCCACACCATCGACTCACTGACCTTCACCTGGCGAGGACTCCACCCCAACCAGCCCGGACAAACCCTGTCGGCACTGCCGGTACAGATCAACCCCGGCGACATGCTCCTGGTCGATGAAGCCGGAATGGCCAGCACCGAGAACCTCGCCGCACTGACCGAGATCGCCGCCGAATCCGGGGCAGTCGTGCGACTGATCGGCGACCCGTACCAGCTGTCCGCGGTCAACTCCGGCGGCATCTTCGCGGAAGTGTGCCGCACCCCCGGCACCGTAGAGCTCGACCAGGTCATGCGCATGGGAGCAGACACCCAGCAAGCAGAAGCAACACTGGGGCTTCGTGTCGGCGACACCGATGCCCTCGAGCTATACCAAGGCCGCGACTGGATCAGTGGTGGACACCGAGAGTCCATGCTCACCGACGCCGTGCAGGCCTACCTCGCCGACCGCGACGCCGGCCGCAAGTCACTGATCATCGCCTCCCGCAACGACGACGTCGACACCCTCAACGAAGTCATCCGCGCACAACGCATCGCAGAAGGCCTCGTCGACGACACCCGCACCACCACCGTCTCCCGCTCAGACACCGTCGGCGTCGGAGACACCGTCATCGCCCGCAAGAACTCGAAGCTCTACACCACAGACAGCAAATACCTCGGGCGGGTCATCAACGGCCAACTCTTCACCGTCACCGACCTCGCCGACGACGGCACACTCGCCGTACGCGACATCAACACCGGCCAGGACATGCTCATCCCCGCCGACTACGCCGGCACCAACATGCACCTGGGCTACGCGGCCACCATCCACCGCGCCCAAGGCTCCACCGTGGATACCACCCACGCCGTCATCGACACTTCCGTCGATCGGGCCGGCCTGTACGTCGCCATGACCCGAGGCAAGAAAGAAAACCGCGTCTACACGGTCTGCGAACCCGACCTCGACCTCTCCGCCGAAGACGGACACATGCACTCCGCCGGCGACCGCCCCGCACCAACCGCCCAAGAAGTGCTGTCCACGGTCCTGGCCCGCGACACCCGCCACACCTCGGCCATCGAAACCCTGCGGCAGGAATACACCGACGCCACCGACCCCGCACGCCTCGAACAGCTCTACCGGCACGGCGCAGAACTCGCCGCCAGAACCTTCACCGCAGACACCCTGCCCGAGTACATCGACGCTCTCCCGCGGGCTTACGCCCACCAGATTGATGCTGATCCCGAGCTGCGCACCGAGATTGCGCACGCCTGGACCGAAGCGGCACTGGCAGGCCTGGACCCCCGAGAAATGTGGGCCCAGGCCACCGACACCCTCGACACCGCGAAATCCGCTGGCGCAGTCATCGCCCACCGAATCCGACACGTGACCCGCGAGGTCGGTGAGAAGCTCGAACTGCCCATTCCCCCACCAGAAACCACCACCGGTGACCCGGAACTGGCCACGTGGCTGACCGACACTCGCCACACGCTCACCACCGCGCCGGCCGAGTCTCCTGCCGCCACCGTGAGCGACTTCACCACGTCCTACCTCGCCCACCGAGCCGCCGAACGAGAGCACGGCCCGGACACCCACACGGCAAGCCCATCGGCGTGGGGGCCTGTCACCGACTCCTCCCCCGACCTGTGGTGACAGCCCTGTTGTGAGCCGGCGGCCATCTGAGATGTCAGGCAGCAGTGGCGGCCCATTGGTGGGGTCGGCCAGTACGTCAGGGGCGGGAATGGGCTGCGCTGGCCGCGGCAATCAGCCTCTCGGTACGGTGCGAGCATCTCGCCAAGGGTTAGGCGTGGCCAGATTCTTTGAATAGATGGGTGCGCGAGGTGGCGTCCCAGGTCAACATTCCCAGCTCGTGCAGCACCTTCAGGGACGCCAGCACGTCGCTAGCACTGGCTTGGTCATCGCCAACGAGATCGAGCGGCGTGATCGAGTGCGCGGCTCCGTCAACATCACGCAGATGCAGCGGGTGCGACAGCAGCATCTCCAGCAGCACCTCCTCAGTCAGGGACGGCACCACCTTTTGGATCGTTGCCACGACCTCGGACATCTGCCAGGCCGGGTACGGCAACGGCAAGTACAGCGCTTGAGACGGCGCTACCGTCGACGTTGTCGACGCTCGGGGGTCCACCCGGTTTCGGGACCGAGTGTTCTTGGTCTTTCTGCCTTTCGATTTAGGCATGTGCTCCCTTGGTGGTGGTTATCGTAATCAACAACCACTAGATGCTACTCATAGTCTGTAGACCGATAGTGTTCATCGGGTGAATGTGAAGGCATGCTTTGCGATGCCGACCTGCTCACCCAGTTCGGCACCCGTGTCCGCACCGCACGCGCAGGTACCGGACTGTCACAAGAGGCGTTGGCGGAAGCGTGCGGTCTACACCGCACCTACGTTGGCTCGGTCGAACGCGGTGAACGCAACGTCGGACTGCTGAACCTGCTCAGCCTTGCCGCCGCGCTGCGCGTCGATCCCGCCCACCTAGTAGAAGGCCTGCACCGCCCGCCTGCTCCCTGACCACACGTGCGTTGGCGCGCGTTCAGGCGACTTTGCTGGCAGTGGTGATCAGTTCCCACCGGACCGACACCGCCACCTCCGATCCGGCCGAAGCTCCAGCCGGCACCGACTACGCCCCTAGCGTCTTCGCTGTGTTGTTCCTTGGCCACCGAGCCGCAGAACACCAACACGACACCCACACCGCGGAACAGGAACCCATCGTCTTCTCCCCTGCCCTGTGGTGAGCGTCCCTCTAAGCCACGACCTCTGGCCAGGATCAGGCTGCGGCGCTCGACCACTGGTGAGGGGCGGCCAGCACATCTGGGGCGGGCAGGGCAGCACGGGCCGCGGCAACCAGCTCCCACCAGCTTGCCGGGTCAGCCTCCCGATGCCGGTCTTGAGCAGCCATTGCGGCCCCCCACGTGGTTGCTTCCACCGGCGGGCCGGTGGCTGTTGCTCCGTAGGCCAGCGCAATGTCGACCGGGTGGACCTGCTCGGCCTCACCGGGAGTCGGGAAGTGGCCCCACTCCCCTAGCGCGTCGGATTGATCTTGCTGGTAGCGGGTGGTGAACCACCACACAAATACCGCCGACTGCAACCGGTACAACCGCATCCGATCTGCATGCGCTCCCGTCACCCCAGCTAGCGCCGCTGCCCGGGCTAACCGGGAGCGGCCCTGGTAGACGCGCCCGTTCGAGGTGCACAAGCCGTACGCCTGGAGTGCGCCAAGCTTGCTGCGCACCGTTGCCGCGCAGATCCCAAGACGAGCGGCGATCTGCCGCACCGGCAGGCGCTGCGTGCGCAGCAGATCCCACACCCGCAAGCCGAGCACCCCTAGCGAACGGGCATGCCAGATGTCCGCGCGGGCGGATTCCAGCTCTGCTCGCAGCCGCTGCTCAAGGGCTGGGGAAAATACTGCGCCACTTCTTGTCTCCCCGCCCCCGTGCGCTACCAGCCTCCAGGTCGCGGCCCACGGGCCCACCGCCCGCTGGGTGCGCCGGATCCAGCCGCGGTCGGTCAGGTCTTTAAGCCGGTCTGCGACGGTGTCTCGGGCCAGGCCCGCTGCCAAGGCCCAATCTCTTTCGGAGAAATGGACTTCTTCAGTGGCGGCATCGAGGGTGCGGGCGGCTAGGGCGAGCAGGACCAGGCGTGCCTGGGACCCGGTTTTTCCCTGCCACTGCTGCGGTTTGCTGTCCATTCGGGTTAACAGGTCTGCGACGGTCTGCTCCACGGTGTGCCGGGCTGGGCTGGTGGTGCAGGTGGCGGGGCCGGTGTAGCTGGCCGCGGTGACGGCTTTGGTCCACTGACGTGCGAGCTCCTGCTCGGCGTCCAGGCGCGGGGTCCGGCCGACTGCTGTGCGGTGGGTGCGCAGGAACTCCAGACCCGGCCACTGCGCCGTGAATGCTGCCTCGGCGAGGTCTCGGTGTTGCATACGGGCATGTGCGCAGGCCAGCAGGATGGACCACCCAATCGCTGAGGCATCTGTGCCGGCAGCGATCGGGGTGTCGGCGAGAGCGCGAATCCTGGCGGCGAGCGGTCGGCGTGGGCCGGCCAGGTACGGACGCCCCTGGATATCAACATGCACCGGCCGGGTCGTCACCTGCGGATGCGGCCCTGAAATGGGACTCGGACGCGTGTCGAGGTGTTCGGTAACCCGATGTAAGGCTCGAAGAGATGCGGGGCGAATGTCGGTGCTACTGAGAGGGACCGAGGCTCCGCCGGAGCGGTGGGGCGAGCCCGGAGCGCGAACGCAGCCGGTGCGAGGGTTTGCCAGAGGTCCGCGGTCAAGTGAAGGCCAGGCGGCGGCGAATGCGTCCACTAGTGGTGCGAGCCGGGCCGGTGAGATCGCGGCACTGAGGCGGATCCACACGTGGTATCCCCCACCGGGCCCGGATGAGCACACCAGATGTTCGACCCCGGTGGCGCTCAAAGCGGAGGTGCAGTTGGCGAGGTCTGCGGTGGCGGTTGAGCCGGCGTGATGGGCGTCAAAGTCCAGAGCAAGCAGGCGAAAGCGGCCGGCGTCATCGGTCAAATGCAGCGCATATGGCACATCCGGGCCGGGGGCGCCGTCGGTGAAGCGTCGAGTTGTCGAGAAGGTGTGCGCTTTGCGTGGATCGACACGCACATACGGGCGCGGACTCCACGCACTCGCCACTGATTCCCACCACGTGTTGGCCTGATGGGATGCGGTTTTTCTGGTATCAGAATAGGACACGCCGTCCGGAACGAGTGGACCGTCCGGAAGGTATGACCTACCCTGAGAGGTGCCTGGAAGCACAGCTCTCCTAAATGGTGAGCAACCCCGAGTTCGAGCGCCAACTCAAACTCTTGACTTTCGATCCCGGTCCACCGGTCAGTGGGCCGGGATCAGTCATTTTGCGGATTGCATGATCTTTAGTTGTCAGTCACAGATCTGACTACTTCACGCTGGGATCGCCTCCTGGTCGTCAAAATTCGACACGGCTTCGGGCATGCCGAGGTGTGTCGCAGCGACTTCGGCTACATACTGGTTCATGGAGATGCCACGTGCTTTGGCTTCACGTCGAAGCGCGTCGTAAACATCCGAAGGTACGCGGACCGTCATGCGTGTCCGCTCCCCTAGGGCTGGTCTGCCCGGCCCAGAACGTGTGGTCGCCATGACGTCAAAATTCGCATGCCTGACGTCAGAAATGGGTGCGACACGCTCACGACGTCAAAAATGACGGTAGATAGTGCGTGGGACGGCAGGCTGAAGTTCAGGAGTCAGTCGATCGTGGGTCGGCGGCCCGCCATCCTCGCTTGAAACTCGAGTTTGGCATTGGTCTGAGAGCATCGACCAGAACCAGCGCCATTCGGAGGGCGCTAGTGGGCGCCGGCGCCCGATCCGATGCTGCTCAAGACTGTTGATTCCTGATCAGCAGTCTCGAGACTCCAAGTACTCGACGATTGCGATGTCGGTGATAGATGCGATGCTTATAGAGCGGTCGCCTGTCTCGTAGCGAAGCTTGTCGACAGCGCGGAGTAGCCGCGCTTTCGTTGATGGGCGCAGCCGGACATTGTGCTGCTCCGTCAGTCGCTCCTCCCCTCGCCCAGCTGGCTGGGTTGGCTGTGGGGAGGGAAGCGGCACGGCAGCGGCCGGTGTGGTGGCCGGGGTAGGCCGCTCTGGCAAGTCTGCTGCGGGGTGGGCAGCTCGTCGGATTGCGGGTTCACGCTGGACGCTCATGCTGCGTTTCCTTCGAATTCGATCGCCAGCTCGGAAAGTAGATCTGTGTAAGCCACCTGGAGAGCCAATGCCTTGCCGCCAGTAAACTTGTGGATCGGCGTGTGAGTGCTATGTGCGTCCTGTCGGGCGGTAAGTTCCGGAATGGCGGTCTTCGCGACCAGTTCTCCGTAAGTGCTACGCAACTCGCGTTCGCGGAATTGGTGCTCCCCGGTGGCCCGTTTACGGCTAAGGACGATTTTTTCCATTACGAGCCGGGGGTTCGGTCGTCTCTGAACATTGCGGATCGTTTCCTGAAGGTTCTCGATCCCCCGGACGCTGTCGATGGTCGGCTCGGTCACAGCAATGACCCCGTCGACTGCGCACAGCACGGCAAAGAGCAACTTCCCCAGTGACGGTGGACAATCGAAGAGGACCGCGTCGTAGGGCGAGAGGTCGAGCCCCTCGAATGCGATGTCGAGGCGGAAGATCAAATCGTTGGCGCCGTCTGATTCGATGTTGGCTAGTGCTTCGTTGGACGGGATGAGGTCAACCCTGTCCCATGGAGTTGCGATGACGGCGTCGGCCGCAGATCCCGAAGCTGTTCGGTTCATGAGGTCGAACGTGGTCATCATGCCGTCCGTGATTTCGACACCGAGTCCCGTGGTGGAGTTCCCTTGGGGATCGACGTCCACAATCAGAACGTTGCGCCCTTGAGCGCTCAGCGCACTAGCCAGCCCGAGCGTCGTTGCAGTTTTGCCGACGCCGCCCTTCTGATTACAGAGCGCTAACTTTCGGATCATGTACGTTCCTCTCGAAGTGGATGCCAGCCAGAGGTAGCCGCTAGTTTGGCTGGCCATGTATGTGCACTGAGGTACTCGTTGGTAGCTAGTGCTGCATCTCTAGCTACGTTACCTCTCATAGTTATCTGTGCAACGGAAACTCGCAAAGCGCACGTAACTATACGTGCCAGGCTAGCTAGCAGTGCTAGCAATGCGCGCATTGCTACAGTAGCTAACTGCGGCTCGACTGACAGTCCTCCACCACGGCGAAGGCCACGGAAATGCGCATACCAGCACTAATCGCGATTGATTGGGTCTGGTGTCATTGATGATGGCGGTTGCCGGCAGCGTGATGGTGGGGGTGTGGACGTTCGCCGTGTTGATGGTCGTGCTGGTCAGAGCTGCCGTCCCGCCTCGGCACGCCGCGCAGAATCGCGAGGGCTTCTCGTGGTTCTGGGTGTTCTTCCCGATGGCGGTGCTCTTGGTGGCCGGGTCGCTCCACATGTGGCTACCGGGGATCAGTGCGGCCAGTGCCTGGACGATGTACATGTCGCTGGCGGACCGGGGCAGCGGCCTACAGTTTTTGAGTGACGAGCAGCTGTGGCAGCTCCAAGCTTTTCTGCTGGGGCGGTGGATCCTGCCAATCGCCGCGCTAGTCCTGGTGGGACTGTCAGTGTGGTCGTGGCGCCGCGGACACATCTGAGTAGCGACCTAGTGACGCCGTGGGGGAGTGAGACGGGGTGCGGATTGTCGGAACGCGTCTTATCGGCGCTTTTGGGGGATCGTCTTTCGATGTCGACCTCCGTCTCGAACTTCAATCCGTCTTTGCTGCGGACCTGCGTAGGCGTGAGGCGCATCTGCCGGCTGGGTTCGGCACGTTATGAACAGACGTTCGCGTCGGCACCGAGAAGAGCCAGCGCTGTCGGAGGTGGCTGCCATACTCGATGTGGACGTCAGAGGTTGGCCCGAGGCCGTCGCCGACGAGAATGGAGAGCACACATGGACGACGCGCCCCAAGAAGTCGCCAGTGAAAACGACGGCGTCGACAGTCGCCCCAATGAAGAGGGACACAGCAACTCGGATGGGTTAGAGGTTGCACCAGCGACGACCCTCGTGGAGGTGACGCCCGGTGTAGCTGTCGTGTTCGGTGAAGTCCCCCGAGGCCTTGAGCTCATCGGCCTTGACATCTTGTCGCCATCCGAGCGAACTCAGCTCACGACTGCTCTGGGCTCACTCGGCAATATCGGAACCGTAGTCGGAAACGTCGCGGAGTACGTATCAAGCGCACAGGGCCTCTTCCGAGTGAACGATGCGACGTTCTCGCTGCTCAAGAGCGGTGGGCAAATGGCGGGAAAGGACGGCGCGTTCCTCGGAGCGATCTTCAAAGATGGCTCAGTGGTCGCCCAGGCGCGCTTCATCCCGGTGTCTATGACGGCCGCTACAGCCATCGCGGCGATAGGTCCTGCTGTGGCCATGGCCACCCTTCAGATACAGCTTGGTCAGATTTCGGGTCTTGTCCGTACCAACATCGCGCTCACCACCCAGACCCTCAAGGCCATGCGGAACGCGCAGTGGGCCGAACTTGAGGGACTCGCCGAGGCCGTCGATGAGGCGATTCAGGAATCTCGTGAGCTCGACAGCATCACAGAGTCCGTGTGGGATCCCATCGCACCCAGCGGCCCCTCGATCCGCACCCAGCTGAAGCTGTACCAGAAGAACGTGGACGGACACGTTCAGGAGCTCGGGAAGATGAACGGGCGTGCCCGGCGCCAGTACCTCGAATCCCACGCCGAGGCAATCGTCTTCGATACTCATGCGCTACTTAGGTCGCTGAAGACGCACGCGGAGTACCAGGCGATCCGTGCAGCAATCGCTCGAACCCGAAGCGACAAGGAGGAGTCCGAATCGCAGCTGTTCGACAGGATTGTTCGGAACCTGCCCACAGAGATCGAGGAGTCGCTCCGCGAGATCAGGGTGCTTACAGGATCACTCGTTCGTGAGCTGAGGATCATCGCCGAGCTCCCCGGCCGCGCAACGGTTCCACTCACGAAGAACCGCAAAGACGCGAAGGCCTCCCAGCTGACGTGTGAGCAGCTCCTTCACGCCATTGAGCCTCTATCCAACGTGCTCCATCCCGCAGCGGGACAGACTGTCATCCCAGAGACGATCTGCGCGCCTGACGATCTTGATCTTGAGCCTTACCTGAATATTCTTCGGTGGTTCCTTGAAGATGGCGAGACTCTTCGCAGCGTCGCGTTCCCCTACGAGGAAGGACGCCACAATCTCACTGGAGTGGTACCGGCGGTCCTCGCGAGACGGGTTGATGCCACCTGGGATGCACTTGCTCCGAGCAGGGCGGGCGCAGTGGTTGAGAAGTTCGCGTCGAGCACCTTCGTTGCGGTAACTGACCGCCGGATCGTGACTGCCACCCCAAAGTCGCTTTTGCGACGTGGAGAGCTCAGTTCGATCTATCCGCTGTCCGAGGTTAGGTACGTACGAGCTCGGTCGAATCACAGCTCGGGTGTGCGGCCAACTATCGGCATAGCCACTGACAGTCGGGACGTGCGTTGGATGTTCCCCGCCGGCGCCGCTGATGAGCACATCGACAGCTTTGCTGAGGTCATCTCACATGGAGCCTCGGGTACAGCCCACGAAACGGCGGTGGCCGATCATTTGCCGCATCAGTCCCTACGGTAGATCCTGGGCTTGACGAGCAGTAATGATGAGATAGTGCCGTACTTTTGACCTGCACACTTGACGGAATCCGACTTATCGGCGCGGCCCCGCGGCCGGCGAGTTAAGGGTCGTCCTTCGTCCTAGATCAGGGCGTTCCCGCTGCGTCCACGGTGTCCCGCAGCTCGGTGTAGGTGCACTCGGCAACGCCGGGCAGGGCGGCCAGGCGGTGCAGGACGATCGACTTCTGCCCCGGGACTTCTGCATTGAGAACGCGTGTAGGTACGACGAGGAAGCGCCAGCGGTCCAGGTTCAGTGGGTCCATGTTGGCCACGTCAGTGACGTCGAGGACGCAGACGACGTACGCGTCGGCCTGACGCCGAGACTCGGGGTCAAACCGGCTGGTGTGCGCATCCCACGCGCGGGTCTCGGGGATGCTCACGGTGGGGGTGGAGGCACGGGTCTGCGCCCAGCTCTGCAGGAACGAAACTGACTTGACCTCGACCCGCAGTCCGCTTTCGGTGACGATGTCGACGGCGTCCCATTCGACGCGTACGCCGGCGTGAGTGACTCCGAGCGCGCGAGCGACGAGATACTCAGCGAACAGGCCGCGGACGGTGTTGTCGAGCAGGCTCGACAACGACCATCGCCAGAAGTCGATCACCGGCCCCCCGGCGAGTGGCTCACCACCGACGGTGAGGGGCTCGTCGCCGGTCATTCTCGCCGGCACGATCACGCCGTGTGGCTCGATGGCGCGTCGAACCGAGAGGTCCGACCGGCCTTCGGGGACTGTCTCAGGGGGTGTCACATCTCATCCTCGACAAGCTGATGGCGCGCCCGAGCGTCGACGACCGCTGCGGGCGATCCGTTGACTACGCGGGGATCAGAAACGTCGATCCTCTGCACAGTTGTACCCCGCTGATCTGTGTACTTGACGGAATGCCACATTATCGGCGTTAACATGACGGAAGTATCAGTAGCTGCGGTTACTGCCGTTTACCTGCGATAATTCCGCGGGTGTGGCGCGACGGTGAGGTCGTCCTGCTCCGCGCTGAGGACCTGGCGGCTATTCGGGGCGGGCGATGGGTTTGTCGTCCTGATTAGGTGGTGTCGAAGTCGACCTCGACTCGGAACACGTCGGCTCGAAGCCAGGAGATCGTGAGTTCCACGGGGCGGTGGTTGCGTGCGGCGGCATCGGTGCGGGACCGGATAGAGATGACCGGTGGGCGGCCGCTCAGTTCGAGGTGCTCGGCGACGTGGGGTGGCGCGGGGTCGATGGAGACGCCGAACCATCCGCGCTCGGGTTCCAGTTTGTAGTGGGTGGCCAGGGTGTCGTGCAATGAGTCGGCTGGGCCGAGGATCTGGGGTAGGTCGGGGACGAGTTGGGGGTCGAGGTAGGTGTCTGCGTAGCCGACGAGCTCGTGGTTGATGTATCGGTTCCGGGAGAGTGCGAGCAGTTGTCTGCGTGCTCCGACTTTCATGCGGCCACGGATCTCGGTTGGGGGGGTCTCGAGTCGCCATCCGGTGGTGCGAACGTCTGGGGTGAATCCGGCTTTGCGGACGCTTGCGCTCCAGGACGGTGGGATGTGTCGACTGATGGTGTAGTCGATGCGTTGGGACACGAAGGTGCCGCTGCCCTGTCGGCGGCGCACCAGGTAGCGCCTCTCCAGCTCGGTCAGTACTGCTCGGGCGGTGAGCCGGCTGACGCCCAGGATGCGGGCTAGTTCGTCTTCTGAGGGGAGCCGAGTGCCGACGGGCTGGTTGGCAATTGTCTCGGCGAGCGCGTCGGCGGCGGAAAGGTAC
>DGYFD06202__coassemble_542_pt1 | contig 12508 bp, 6 predicted proteins | sample DGYFD06202__metabat2_low_PE_009 | metagenome-assembled genome bin DGYFD06202
CGCGGGCCCGGTGCACGGCCGCGGCGGGGTCGGCGAGGCACTGGTCGGGGAACTGCGCGGCCGCGGCCTCGGACCGTTCCGAGCATTCGAGTCTGTCGCCACCCGGGGGCAGCGAGGAGCCGTCCATCGCGGCCAGCACCGAAGCGGGCGCAACCACCGGATCCAGCACCGCCGACGCCGAGTCGGAGGCGACCGCGAGCCCGGAACAGGACAGGTCCACGGCGAGGATCGAGTCGATGGCCCGACCGGTGGCGGGAATCATGCCGGTCACTGCAGGGCCTCTTCGGAGCCAGTCGACACCGACGGGGTGTCCGCCGACGGCGTTGCCAGGGCCGTCTGCACGAGTCGCACGCCACCGTCGCGCGTGATGAACCGTCCACGCCCTGCGGGTAGCGGGCCAGGACGGACACCTCCGAGAAGCGGGCCCTCCTCCCGGCTGCCGGACATGATGAGACCGGCCCCACCGAGGTCGCGCATCCGGCTGACGAACGGATCGAACATCGAGCGTGACGCCCCCGCGCTTCGGCGAGCGAGCACAACCGACAGGCCGATGTCTCGGGCGTGCGGGAGGAATCGTGTGAGCGGCTGCAGCGGGTTGCCGGTACCGGTGACCACCAGGTCGAGGTCATCGACGAGCAGCGTGATCCTCGGTCCGCTCCACCAGGACCTCGCCCGCAGTTCTTCCGCGGTGACGTCCGGGCCGGGCATGCGTTGGTCGAGGATCTGCTCGAGATGGGCCACCATCGGCTCGAACGCGGTCTCGGTCGCCGCGTACCCCGCCAGGTGCTCACCCTCGAATTCCCCGAGCATGGTTCTTCGGTAGTCGGCGATGATAAGTTTCGCGTGAGCAGGGCTGTTCCCGGTGACCACTCCCCTGGCCAGCGCGCGCAGCACGGAGGTCTTGCCGCATTCGGAGTCGCCGAACACGAGCATGAGCGGGTCGGTCTCGAGATCGGCGTAGGCCACCGTGAGGTCGGCTTCGTCCAATCCGACGGGCAGCCTGGTCCGCCCGCCGTCCCGTCCCGGTCGGGCCAGGCTCGCCATCTGCTCGTACGGCAGGATCGCGGGCAGCATCCGCACCGGCGCAGCAGCCAGGTCGCCCACCCGGGCCCGCCACCGGGCTGCCAGATGTCGCGCGGCCTCGACGGTCGCGTCGGCGATCCCGTCGACGTCGACCCTTCCGTCGAGTCGGGGCTGGTAGACGAGCATGTGCTCGCGCTCACGGGTGAGTCCACGCCCCGGCACCGCCGGAACACCCATCGCGGTCCGACGGTCGATCATCGAATCGGTCGGGTCACCCAGCCTCAGTTCGACCCGGGTGCCGAGCGCATCGCGCAGAGCCGGCCGCAGGTCCGCCCACCGTGACGCGGCCAGGACCACGTGGATCCCGTAGGACAGTCCGTCCGCGGCGAGCCCGAGGACCACCGCTTCGAGGTCCTCGAACTCGGTCCGTAGCGCCTGCCACCCATCGATGACGAGCAGGATGTCGGGGAACTCGGCCACCGGCCGCCCGTCGCGGTCGACGGTCCGGCATCGGGCCTGCCCGACCGAGGTGATGCCGGCCTCGCGGAAGGCCGCCTCCCGTCGCCGGCGTTCGGAGTCGACCTCGGCGATCGTGCGCCGGATCCTCTCCGTCTCGCCGCGCTGGGCCACACCGCCGACATGCGGGAGGTCAGCAACTGTTCGCAGCAACCCGCCGCCCAGATCAACAACGTAGACCGACAGCCGGTCGGGCTCCGCCAGTGCGGCCGCCGACAGCACAAGGGTGCACAGCGTCGTCGACTTGCCGGAGCGGGTGCCGCCCACCACGGCCATGTTCCCGTCGGCGCCGGACAGGTCCACCCACCAGGTCGCGCGACGCTGTTCGAACGGCAGATCCACCACCGCGAGCGGGAACCGCAGGACGGATGCGCGGTCCCCACCGGGCTGGGCAGCCGACTGAGCACCGGACGCCGCGATCTCCTTTCCGCCGGGCTCTGTTCCGACGACCTCGTCGAGGGGCGCACCCTCGGCGAGCGGCGGCAGCCACACCTCATGGGCGGCCCGGCCGTGCCCGATCAACCGGCCGACCAGGACGTCCAGCAGGCTGAGTGCCTCGTCGCCGCCAGCCGAGCCCGGGGCGCCACCAGGAGCCGACTCGACCCCGGCCCCGGCCCCGGCGGCAGCGTCGAACTCGTCGACGGGCACCGGCGCCGGCGCGGGGACCGGCATGTACCAGGAGGTGAAGGGCCGCACGGCGGCGCGGGCGGCTGGGGTGGCGACTGACGAGCCGTCAAGCCGGCGGTCCTGCCGGTACGGCCCGGACACGTAGGCGGCGTCGAACCGCACCGGGTCGCCGGCGTCCACCTTGAGATAGCCGGCGCCCGGCGTCGCGGGCAGATGGTAGGCGTCGGTCACCCCGAGCACGGTCCGCGACTCGGTGGCCGAGAACGTCTTGAGCGCGATGCGATACGACAGATGACTGTCGAGCCCGCGCAGCCGTCCCTCCTCGAGTCGCTGCGAGGCGAGGAGCAGGTGGATGTGCAGGCTTCGACCGAGCCGGCCGATCGTGAGGAACAACTCGGCGAACTCGGGCTTGGAGGTGAGCAGCTCGGTGAACTCGTCGACCACGATCACCAGTGCGGGAAGCGGGTCGAGCGCCGCACCCCGGGCGCGGGCCGCTTCGTACTCTCCGACGTTCGCGTAGTTACCGGCGGCCCGCAGGATCTCCTGCCGCCGGGTGAGCTCACCCTCGAGCGCGTCGCGCATCCGGTCGACCATCGTGATCTCGGCCTGCAGGTTGGTGATCACCGCGGCCACGTGCGCCAACGGCTCCAGCCCGAGGAACGTCGCGCCGCCTTTGAAGTCCACCAGGACGAGGTTGAGCGCGTCCGGGTCGTGGGTGGCGACGAGCCCCAGGACGAGCGTGCGGAGGAACTCGGATTTGCCCGAGCCCGTCGCGCCGATGCACAGCCCGTGCGGTCCCATGCCGCCATGCGCCGCCTCCTTGAGGTCGAGTTCCACGGGTGCGCCGTCGGGGCTCACCCCCACCGGGACGCGAAGTCGGTCCCGCTCGCCGCGACGTCGCCACGCCACGGCCGGGTCGACCTGGGCGGCCACGCCGATGCCCAGCAGGTCGGGAAGTCCGGGGGCGCGCCGGGTGCTGGTGGAACCGTCGGCATGGGTCACCGTGTCCGCGGGTCGGAATCGCGACAGGGCCATGGCGAGCCGCTCGGCTTCCGGCAGGCTCATCGAATCGACCCGGGCGATCTCCTCGTCACCGTCCTCGGTGCGGATACGGGCGACGCCGTCGTCGTCGACCCTCACACACAGGCCGCGGCGCAGCGCGAGATCGCGCAGCTGCCCCGCGCGGCTCCCCGAGACCTCGACGACGGTGACGCCGTCCAGCCCGTCCTCGGCAAGGAGCCGCTCGGCGCCGGTCACCCCGACCCCGTCGACGACGACGACGAGGTGAGGCCGTCCCGGAACCCGGGGAGCACTCGGTGAGAACGCGGCCCGATCGGCGATCTCGGTGCCCATCATCGATTCGACCCCGGCCAACGAGAATTCGGTCATCCGTACCCGTCCACCGCCATCGGTGAAGATCGGATGCTCGTGATGAGGCAGCCACTTGAGCCACTCCCAGGCCCGCCGGGCCTCCCCCTCGCTCGCCGCCACCGCGATGCGGACCCGGCCCGGGCCGTGGGAGACGACCAGCCCCGCGAGCATCGCCCGGACCGCCGATCTGGCGGCATCGACCTCACCGTCGAGCGACAGGGCCGCGAAGGCGCGCAGCTCCAGCGCCACCGGCAGGTCGTCGACCACCGAGTGCACCCGCACGAAGCGACGCATGCTCACCACGGAGACGGGCTCGAGGTCGTCGACCGGTCCGGTGTCGGGGGCCGCGAGCGGGGTCGCGAGCGACTGCCGTCCGGGGCCGATGCGGACCGTGAGGTCGTCGGGGTCAGCGTCGGTGTCGTCCCTCTCCCACATCCGGGCGGTACCGACCATCGCCGGCAGTTCCACCGGATCCGGGTGCCGCCACAGGGCTGCCGCGCGTTGCGCGGCGGCGGTCTCACGCACCTTTTCCCGGGTCTGCCCCAGGTACCGCAGGTAGTCCTTGCGCAACTCGTCCGTTTCGGCGGTCTTGTTCCCACCGCCGAGGGTGCCGGCGAGCATGCCCAGCGCCGAGACCGCCATCATCACCGGGAACAACATGAACATGGGGTTGCGCATCATCCCCGTGCGCATCATCACCACCACCATGCCCACCACCGCCACCACCAGGACGATGGGCAGCACGATCTGCACCAGTGGCCTCGGGGTCGGACGCGGCAGGGCGGGCGGCGCCTGGAGCGCGATCTGTCCCTGCGGAACCGGCGGCGCTGCGAGCTTCTCGGCGCGCGTGAACACCACGTCCCCCATGACCGTCCCCCTCGCCTGCTGTTTCCTGGATTGCGCCTACTGCCTGGTGGTTTGCGCTGGTCTACGGCCGCCGCCACGCCGGCCGTCACGTCGCTGTCACATCGACTGCCCCGCCGATGGCCGCGAGATGACGCCCCCATGACCGGCTCCGGCCGTCAACAATGTCCCCCGTAACGAATGGCGATGTTATGGCAGCGCACGCCGTGGCGGGGCACCCATCACGCGGTCGGGCGACCGGCGGGACGGGTGTGTGGAGCAGGAGGGCCGGTAGTGACACGACAGAGCGAGGTCCGGGGCGTGGCCGCGGGCGTCGAGCCCCTGGACCAGAGGCGGGTGTCGATCGTGTGCCGCTCTACACGTGTCGATGTGAGCCTGCCCGCACACCTGGAGTTGGTGTCAGTGATCCCGGAGGTCGTCGACCTTGTCCGTGATCACGTCCGAGTCGTCGCCGGACCCGGCTCCGACGTAGACGTCGACGCCCGCATGGGTGGCGGCACCGGCGGCTCCTGGCAACTGTCCCGCCTGGCCGGCGGACCACTGGCCGTGTCGGAGTCCCTCGCCCAGCAGCGGGTCCATGACGGCGAGATCCTCGTTCTCGACCACCGACCGATCCCCACCCCGGCGCCGCTGTTCGACGACGTGCTCCAAGGGCTCACCGATCCCGACGTGGCGCGATCCCCCGTGTGGGACCGCCGGGACGCGGTGTCAGCGGCCACCGCCACGGTGGGTGTGGCAGCCGTGGCCGCGGCGCTCGCGCTCGGGATCCAGTGGTGGTCCCGGGGTGAGGTGATCACGCCGCTGGTCTCGGCGGTCCTGGCGCTCCTCGGCCTCGCCGCGGTGATCGCGCTTCGACGCGCGACAGCGTCCGTGCCGGCAGCATCGACGGCAGCGACGGCAGCGGCGGCTTCGGGGTCTGCGACGGTCCCGGGATCGGCACACGCGGTAGCCGGAGCGGCCGTCGTGGGATTCACCGTTCTGGCAGCGGGCACCATGGGACCGGCACCGGACACAGCCGGTTTCGGGCCCGGGTCCGTCCTGGGGGCGTGCACGGCCGGGGCGGTGGCGGCGGCCGTATTGCGCGCCACCGCGTTCCGTCCGGGCGCCCGGACCTACGGACTGGCTGCCGGTTATCTGGCGGCGGCGCTCCTTCTCGCCATCGGGGCAGTGGGGGCGCTGGTCGTCGCCGTCACCGGCCTTCCGATCAGTGTCGTGGGTGCCGGCGCGGTGCTCGTCGGGCTCCTGCTCCTCACGTCGGCGCCGCGGATCGCAGTCGGCGCCGCACACGTTCCCATCCCGCCCGTTCCCGCACCCGGCGAGGACGTGGAGGACGGTGACCTCGAAGAGATCGACCACGATCTGCGTGGCCGAACGGGCCAGGCGCGCGGCGACAACCGCCGGCCCCGGGGCCCGCTCCCGACGCCGGAGGTGCTCCGGCACCGATTCCTCGCCTCCCGTTCGTGGCTGACCGGATTGCTCATCGTCGCGGGGACGTCCTGCACGGTCGGTGCACTGATCGCACTGTCCGGCGAGGGCGCGAACCGCTGGGCGGCGCCCCTGGCGCTGATCCTGATCGTGGTGCTCGTCCTGCGTGGCCTGGGCTACTCGGACCGCGTCCACACCACCGTCCTGATCGCCTCATCGCTGACGCTCAGCGCGGGTGTTCTCGTGGGGGCCGCACTGTCACTGGCCTCGCCTGTCGGCGTGGTGGTGCCGGCGGCCCTCGCCGTGGCGATCGCTGTCGTGGTGGCGGCCTCGGTGCTCCCGCACGTCGACCCGTCGCCCGCCGCCATGCGTGCGGTGGGCATCGTCGAGGCCATCGCGATCTGCCTCGTGGTGCCGCTGGCCGTGGGCGCGATGGACGTCTACACGCTCGTCCGCGAACGATGAGAAGACGATGACACGGGCCCGGGTGGGCAGAGGTGCCCGCCGCTCCCTGGCCTCCACCGCGGCCACCGCGTCAGCCCTGGCGATCCTCGCCACCCAGGCCGGTGGACCCGCCACGGCGAGCGCGGTTCCGCGTCCCCTCATCGACGGCCCGATACCTCCAGCGACAAACCTCGCCACACAACCGTTGCGCGCGGACGGCCCGTGCCGCACCACGGCGGGGGTTCTCGACCCCTCTTCCCCACCGGCCTCGGCAACCGCCGCCGAGCTGCGCGATGCCTGGATCCACGGCCGGGGCGAAGGCCAGGTGGTGGCGGTGATCGACACCGGCGTCAACCCGGGCCCGCGACTGCCGCGGGTTCGCGGGGCCGGTGACGTGATGCCGGGCCGAGACGGAACCGAGGACTGCGACGCCCACGGCACCCTCGTCGCGGGCATCCTCGCCGCCACCGAGGACGACTCCGGTCATTCGGGCATTGCGCCGGGCGTCGAGATCGTCGCCATCCGCCAGTCCAGCAGCATCCTGCGCCCCGATCAGCGGCAGCGGACCACACGGCCGGGCCCTGCTCGCGGGTCTGGCCAGCCGGACGGCGAGCGGGGCCGATCTCCGGGCGAAGAGCCCAGCACCTCACCCGATACCGCTCCGGCGCAAGCCCCAGAACTGGCCCCCGGCCAGGCGCCGGTCGGATCTCCCGCCGGGGTGGGCACGCTGTCGACGCTGGCGTCTGCGATCCGACTGGCCGTGGACGCCGGCGCGACCGTCATCAACATCTCCGAGGTGGCGTGTGTGCCGTCCGGGACGCTCCTGTCGGACGAGACACTCGGTGGCGCGATCCGCTACGCCGCGGTGGACCACGATGTGGTGATCGTGGCCGCCGCCGGCAACGTCGGCGACACGTGCGCCGAACAGAACCTCGACCTCCCCGATCCTGCTGTTCCCGGGGATGACGGCTGGGATGACATCCGCACGATCGCCACCCCGGCCTGGTACGACGACCACGTGTTGACCGTCGGCGGCGTCGACACGGCCGGCCGCCCCTCCGACTTCTCGCTCCGCGGCCCCTGGGTCGACGTGGCCGCCCCGGCGGAGAACCTGCGCTCGGTCGGTGCCGACGGAGACGGGGTCTCCGACCTGGTCATCGCCGCCGACGGGTCGCGGACCCCGATCACCGGAACGAGTTTCGCCGCGCCCATGGTCGCGGGCACGGCAGCACTGGTCCGGCAGAGGCACCCCGGATTCACCGCGAGGCAGGTGATCGAGCGGATCGAGGAGACGGCGATCCCCGCGGCAGGTGGGCACGACCACGCGATCGGCCACGGGGTCGTCGACCCGGTCGCAGCCGTGACAGGGGTGCGACGGGAAGGGCGGCCCGCGCCGGCTACTGCTACCCTCGCGGCGCCCACGCCCGAGTCGGGCCCACCGGGGGCGGGTTCAGGGGCCGCCGTGGCCGCCGGCGCACTGGCGATCGGGGCGGCCGTTGTCGTCGTCGTCGTACTATTTCGGCCCCGTGGGGCCTCCCACCGACCTGACCACCGACCGAACCACTGACGGTCCGGGCACCGCTCCCGCTCGGGACCTACCCGGCCGCCCCCTCGGCACCCACCGCGTGCAGTTCCGACCCGTCATGGGTGACCAGCGCGGCGGAGCGGTCCAATCGGGGCCCGGCGGGGAGCCGGTCCAGAATCGCGCCGTCCACCGGCACCGGCGTGCCGCCGAGGCCGAGGATCGCGGCGGTCTCGGCGTCGGGGACGTCGAACCGCACCCCTGTGTCGGCGAGGACGGTGGTGACCGCGCCCCGCGTCGTGGTGCCCCGCCCCGCGGCGACCACCACCAGGCCGCCACCCGGCACTCCCACGGCATCCACCGCTGGGCCCGCACCGTCCGCGCCCGCCACCGGCCGCGCCTCGTCGGGGCCCGGCCCCGTGGCGCCCGCGACGATCGACACCCGCCGCGCCGGCGCGTCCTGACCCGCGGACTCGCGCACGCACAGGACCGGTGAATCGACCGTCGCCACCACCTCGGGCCTGGTCCGGGGGTACGCGCCGGTGTCCAACGCGACGGACCGCGGCACCCCCATGCGATCCGGCGCGACCCGTGCCACCTCACCGACGGTGGAGGTGGAGCGGATGACATCGCCCAGCACCGGGCCCACCTCCTGCACCCCGTCCGCCAGCGCGACGAAGGTCTGCGGGCCGGTCGCGGTGGCCACGGTGAACACCTGGCCGATGCGGAGCCCGTCCAGGCCGTAGTCGACCGGCTCACCCAGCAGGTCGATCTGCGGGCGGGCCACCGGCGCGAGCTCGGGCAGCGGGTCGATCAGGGCGGCCGAGACCGGACGTGGGTCGACCCCGTCCACGCCGAGGATCGTCAGCAGGTCCGTGTCCGCGAGGTCGATCTTCGCGCGGGTCCCGTCGCGCAGCAGCCATCCGGCGCCGCCGACCTCGACCAGCATGACCTCCTCGGGTCCTGTCTCGCGCCCGGGCCCTACGCCTTCGCGGGCCACGACGCTGGTGCCGAGCAGCCGGGGCCGGCCGCGGTCGGCGTCCGCGACCTCGTCGCACACCGTCCAGGACACCGCAGCCGCGGCCTCGGCGTCACGATGCCCGGGCAGGGCGGACGGGGCGCCGGGGATCCCCAACAGTCCGCCGCGGGGCGTGCGGGCGATGTCGGAGTCGCGCACCGTCTCGGGCTCGGCCGCCTCGCCCAACACCAGTCTCGCCGAGGCCAGATTGTGGACCGGGTGGACGCGGTCGCCTGCGCGCACGTACAGCTGGCCCGAGTCGCGCCCCATCATGATCGGCGTGCTGTTCACGTCCGGCGCCGGGTCGAGCAGCGCCAGCACCGCGGCGCCGGCCACGCCCACGACCGCGGCGATCACCCCCACCGTCAGGCCGGTGGCCTGGCGTTTGAGCGGGTCGTGCAGCATCCGCACGTCGCGGGAGACCACCGCGTGTCGGGCCCGACGGGTGAGGAATCGATGGCCGTCGACCTGCGCCTTGGTCGTGGGCTTCAGCGGCACGCCCCACCTCCGGTCTGATGATGTTGACGCCCCGCGGCCGGGGTTCCCGGGGGTAGGGTACGCGACGATCCGGTCCCGGTGGCCGGCCATCTGCGGGGCCGTCCGACGCGGCGCCCGGCGGATTCCCGTGCGCGAGAAGGGCGTGCTCATGTCGGCGGTCCCCACGCTCATCGGTTTCGCGGCGACGCTCGTCGCAACGGCGCTACTGACAGTGTTGTGCCCGCCGGCATGGCAGCCGTGGGTGCAACTGGTCGTGGCGGGCCTGATCGCCGCCCTGGTCACCGCGCGCCGCCAGGGTCGCCCGCTACTCTCCCGGGGCCCCGCGCCGCGTCGCGTGCCGGTGGATGTGGTGGACCTGCGCACGCCCGATCGCACCGTGGTGGGCTGCGTCGACGGCGGGAGACTGGCCACTACCGCCGTAGAGGTGTCCGCCGGCGCGTTCATGCCGACCGTGGTCGGCCGGGATGATCCCGGCGAGCACCGCGGCGGCCGCCTCCCGCTGGCCGCCATCGCGCGCCAACTGGACCAGGGCGGGGTCACCCTCGAGGGTATCGACGTGGTGGTGCGGGGCCGACGCGCATCGAAGGGCGACGACGGCGACGTGTACTCCCGCCTCCTCGGACCGTTGACCCTGGTCTCGCACAGACGCGTCCATCTCCTGTTGAGATTCGATCTTGCCCAGCTCGCCCTCCGTGGCTCCGCGGGGGCGGACACCCCGCTGGAGCAGATCGTTGCGGTGGCGACCGAGCGGGTGCGGCGTGCGCTGGTGCACCACGGACTGCCGTGCCGGGTGCTCGACGCCGTGGAGTTGGCCGAGCTCTACCTGGAGGCCGAGGACGAGGGTGACACCGCGGGAGACCCGGGCGCTGCGGACGTTCTGACGGCCGGCGGGCCGGGCGACGGGCGCGGCCTGGTCCTGCGGCCCTCGGCTGATGCGCGGGCCGTGATCGACGGGCTCGCCGAGGTCCGTGCCGCTGAGGTCACCGAGGTCGTGCGACTGCGCCGCGTCGAGGGCCACACCGACGTGGTAGACCGCGTCACCACCGTCGGGCTCACCGGGATGCCGACGGTCGGCGACGGCGGGTCCGGCGGGAGCGGTCACGGCAGTACTGGCGACGGCGCCTTTGCCGAGGCCGCGGGCTCATGTCACCGGCTGCACTCCGCCTCCGTGCTCCCGGTGCCGGGCGAGCAGCTGCCCGCGGCCGTGGCCGCCAATGTGGACCGCCGCCGCATCGACGACCTCGACGACGTTGCCCCGCCCGCGCACGGCTCCGGACAGATCCTCGGCGCCACCCGCGACGGCGGCGCGGCAGCGGCCCAGCTCGCCGGCCCGCACCTGCGGTCCGTGCTGCTCACGGCCCGCCCCGAGGTGTGCCGCCAGGTGGCATTCCGCGCGGTGGCGGCCGGCTATCGGATCGCGGTGGTCACCGACGTGCCCGACCGGTGGCGACCCCTGCTGCGGATCGGCGACGAGTCCCGCTACCGCATCGTGGAGCCGGATTCCTCCGATGCCGGCGCACCGGTGGACGCCGTGATGTGGGATGTCGACGGCGCCCTGAGCGAGGCACGCATCGATGCCCTGGCCGGCCCGGGTGGGCCCGACGTCACCCCGCCCACGGTGATACGCGTGGATGCCGATCGAGAGCTTCGCGGCGGGCAGGAACTACAGATGCCCGCTCCCCCGGACCTCGTCCTCGACGGGCGGATCGACGGCTGGATCTCGATCGAGCCGCGCGCGGACGATTCACATCTGAACCCGGCCCGGACGGAGGCACCCCGTGACGTGCGGACACTGCGCGTCTCCGTGGTGACGGGCCCCGGCGAGGAGGAGTACGTGGGGTCGGCGCAGGCACGGGTCGCGGCCGCCACCTGAGCTACTCGCGCCACGCGGCGAGGGCGCTCACACCCGCAGGTGCTGCACCTTCCGCCAGCCCGGATCGTCGGTGACCGTGATGGTCACCTCGCCCTGGTCCCAGCCGCCCGCAGCGGTGCGCAGCTGCTCGTGCGCCGGCGTGGTGGAGTCCACGTAGAAATGCAGCAGCCGCGAGCCGTCGCAGCTCTCGGCACCCACGCATTCGCCCGTGCCCTCGAGCCGGTCCACCAGATGGTCCTCGAGGTCCCGCAGGCCGGGTAGTGACGCCGCGCCGGGCAGTCCGCCGTCCTCGACATCCGTATAGGGAACATTGACAGCCACGTGCCGGTCGAACTGCGGCGCCGAGAGCGACACCAGTGGCACCCGCACCACCGCGACCAGCGGGCCGTTGCACGTGTCCCCGTGCAGGATCTGCCACGCCGGATCGCCCAGCTCGTCCATGTTGTCCAGAGCCAGCTCCGACAGGATGCGTGGCAACTCGGCCAGCGACACCGCGTCATCACCGGGAGCGATGGCATTCGCGCGGATCAGCCCCGCCCAGGTCTCGACCTGCTCCTCGCCGCAGACGGCGTCCAGCAGCAGGTAGGCGGCGATGCTGGCATCCGCGCCCTGGAGGCCGGCGAAACCCGGGTGATGCACCGTGATGTCCGCGCGGGACAGCCCCAGGTCCACCACCACCTCGGCCTCGTCGAACCCCAGGCGGCGGTCCCGGAAGTACATCGCGCAGCCACGCACCGGCTCGCGCAGGTCGGCAAACGACCAGTCGGCGTCAGCGGCCGGGGCGGCCGCGAGCCACCGCCGCGCCGCGCCACGCAACTCCGGCACTCCGGCGGCGGTGACGGTCAGCCGGTGCTGCCCGCCCTCGGCGGCGGGGATGAACTCCCACGACAGCCCGGGGTCGATGGCCTCGACCAGTGACGTGATCTCGGGGACCACCCGGCGGCCGTCGCCGGTGTCCAGCGCCGCGGACGAACGCCGGCGACCACCGTCGGCCCACCACCGCCAGAACGCGGTGACGGCCCGGTCCGAGCGAAGTCGCGCCGTCTCGACTCGTACGTCGGAGAAGTCCAGTGACCGCGAGAGCTGCCGGGGTCGCGCCGCACCGACTGCCATCTGTTCTCCTTCCACTGCGCCAAGGGGCCCGTGCCGGCCCGCCTCTCGTCCCCAGTATCCGGATATCGGACCGATCGTGCCCGCGCCGCCACACCCGAGCAGGTCACGGCAGCGCCTCAGCCGCAGCAGCCGCCGCCCGTTTCGCCCGAGCCCGGCACCTGCCGCACCTCTCGGGTGATGAGATTGCGGGCGGCGAGCTCGTCGTCGTCGGGAT
>DGYFD06202__coassemble_561_pt1 | contig 12188 bp, 10 predicted proteins | sample DGYFD06202__metabat2_low_PE_009 | metagenome-assembled genome bin DGYFD06202
GGTGGCTGGCGCGCTGGGCGTGGTGGCGATGCCCAAGGCCGTCTACTCGACGTTGTGCCTGGCCGCCACGATGGTCTCGCTCGCGGTGCTCTACATGGCGCAGGGCGCGGTCTTCCTGGGCGTGGGCCAGATCGTGGTCTACACCGGCGCGGTGATGATGCTGTTCCTGTTCGTGGTGATGCTCATCGGCGTGGAATCCTCGGATTCGCTGGTCGAGCGGATCCGCGGGCACCGGGTCGCGGCGATCATCGCGGGGCTGGGCTTCGGCATCCTGCTCGCCGCCGGACTCGCGCGGGCGCAGGTCGGGCCGTTCGCCGGGTTCGGGCCCGACCACCAGGACGTGCCCGCGCTCGCGGAACTGCTGTTCACGCGCCATGTGTGGGCGTTCGAGCTGACGGGCGTGCTGCTCATCGTGGCCACGCTCGGCGCGATGGTTCTGGCGCACCGCGAGCGTTTCACCGGCCGCCTCACCCAGCGCCAGATGTCGGAGCAGCGGTTCCTGGACTGGCAGCGCGACGACTCCGCCCGCGTCACCCCGCTGCCCAGCCCGGGCGTGTACGCGCGCCGCAACTCCGCCGACATCCCCGCCCGCCTGCCCGACGGCTCCGACGCTCTCGACTCCGTCGCCGATGTGCTACGGCGGCACCAGGGCGAGGTGTCTGCCGGCGGCGAGGGCGGCGAGCTCGAGGCGGGCGAGGGGGAAGACACATGACCCCCGAGTACTACCTCTACCTGTCCGCGATCCTGTTCACGATCGGCGCGGCCGGCTTCCTGCTGCGCCGCAACGCGATCGTCGTGTTCATGTGCATCGAGCTCATGCTGAATGCCACCAACCTCGCGCTCGTGACGTTCGCGCGGCTGCACGGCGACGTGACGGGCCAGGTCATTGCGTTTTTCGTCATGGTCGTCGCTGCGGCGGAGGTTGTGATCGGGCTGGCGATCATCATGTCCATCTACCGCTCGCGCAGGTCCGCCGACGTCGACGACGCCGATCTGCTCAGGTACTAGGGGGCCGAGATGATCACGACGACGACAACGACCCCATCCCTCCTCGCGCTCAGCGTTGAGCCCGGTGGGTCGGATCCCGCTTCCTCGCTGACGGTCGCGCAATCTTATCCGGACCCCACCCTCTGGCTCATCCCCGCGCTGCCGCTGCTCGGGGCGGTGATGCTGTTGCTGATCGGGCGCCGAGCCAACGCGTGGGGGCATCTGCTGGGCTGCGCCACCGCGCTGGCCGCGTTCGGGGTGGCGCTGTGGCAGTTCGTGGAGATGGCCGGACGCCCGCCCGCCGAGCGCGCCGCTGGTCAGACCCTGTTCACGTGGATCTCCGTGGGCGAGCTGCACGTCGACTTCGGTCTGCGGCTCGACGAGCTGTCGATGGTGTTCGTGCTGCTCGTGACCTTCGTCGGCCTGCTCATCCACCTGTATTCGGTCGGGTACATGGCCGCCGATCCGGCGCGGCGGAAGTTCTTCGCCTACCTCAACCTGTTCCTCGCGGCGATGCTGCTGCTGGTCATGGCCGACAACTTCCTGGGGCTCTACCTGGGCTGGGAGGGCGTGGGCCTGGTCTCATACCTGCTCATCGGGTTCTGGCAGCACAAGCCGTCCGCGGCGACGGCCGCCAAGAAGGCGTTCCTCGTCAACCGCGTCGGTGACATCGGCCTGGCGATCGCGATGTTCGTCATGGTCACCCAGTTCGGCACGCTGAGCTACGAGGGCGTGTTCGCCGCGGTCCGGGGCGTCGACGGCCCGGTCAGCGCGGGCCTGATCACCGCGATCGGGCTGCTGCTCCTGCTGGGCGCGTGCGCCAAGTCGGCGCAGGTGCCGCTGCAGTCCTGGCTCGGCGACGCCATGGAGGGCCCCACCCCGGTGTCTGCGCTCATCCACGCGGCGACCATGGTCACGGCGGGCGTGTACCTCATCGTCCGCGCCAACCCAGTCTTCGACGCCGCCCCCACCGCCCGCACGGTCGTGATCATCGTGGGTGCGGTGACGCTGCTGTTCGGGGCGATCATCGGCTGCGCGAAGGACGACATCAAGAAGGTCCTTGCAGCCTCGACCATGAGCCAGGTCGGCTACATGGTGCTGGCCGCCGGCTTCGGCCCCGCCGGCTACGCGCTGGCGATCATGCACCTGCTCACCCACGGCTTCTTCAAGGCCGGACTGTTCCTCGGCGCCGGCTCGGTGATGCACGGCCTGGACGACGAGGTCGACATGCGCCGCTACGGGGCCCTGCGCACGGTCATGCCCATCACCTTTGTGACCTTCGGCCTGGGCTATCTCGCGATCATCGGGGTGCCGCCCTTCGCCGGCTTTTACTCCAAGGAGGGCATCATCTCCGCGGCGTTCGACGTGGGCAGCCAGCCCGCGGGCGCGGGTGCCTCGGCCAGCGGCTCGCCGGTCGGCTACCTGCTCGGGGCACTCGCGCTGCTCGGCGCCGGCCTGACCGCGTTCTACATGACCCGCGTGATGATCATGACCTTCTTCGGCGACAAGCGCTGGCACGCCGAGGCCGACCCGCACGAGTCGCCGCCGGTGATGACCGGCCCGATGATCGTGCTCGCCATCGGCTCCGTGCTCGCCGGCTTGGTGCTCGCGATCGGCGGGCGCCTGCAGGACTGGCTGGCTCCCGTGGTCGGCGAGCACCATGCCGCACACGTCCTGCCCACGTGGCTTGTCACCACACTGTCGCTGGTGGTGGTGGCGATCGGCATCGCCGTGGCCGTGCGCCTCTACGGTCGTAGCGCGATCCCGGTCACCGCGCCCGAGGGCTCGGCACTCACCCGCGCCGCGCGCCGTGACCTCTACGCCGACGACCTCAACGAGACCGTGTTCATGCGGGGCGGCCAGGGGGTGGTCGCCGGCACCGCCGTGCTCGACCGCACCGTGGTCGCCGGGGCCGCCACCGGGGTCGCGGCCGCCGTCGGCGCGGCCTCCGCACGCACCCGCTACCTGCAGACCGGCCGCACGCGGACGTACGCCCTCTACATGCTTATCGGGTCCGCGCTCGTAGTGGCGGCCATGCTCGTGGGAGGTGCACTATGACCGGCCCCGGACTGCTCACCGCCCTGTGGTTGATCCCGCTGCTGGGTGCTGTTGTCGTCGTCGTACTCCCCAAGAGCGCAACCCGCGCGGCGAGGCCCCTCGCCCTGATCACCTCGCTACTCGCCCTGGGCGTGGCGATCGCGGTGGCGGCGGGATTCGAGGCCGGCGGCGAGCAGTACCAGTGGGTCGAATCGCGGCCGTGGATCCCGGCGTTCGGCGCGACCTACTCGCTCGGCGTGGACGGCGTCGCACTGGTCATGGTGCTGCTGGCGACCGCGCTGATGCCGTTGCTCCTGCTCGCGGGTTGGCGCGATGGCGGTGGCTCGGGCAGCTCGGGCGGGGCTGGCGGCTCCGGCGGCGACACGGACAGCCGGCACGCGCAGGCGTACCCCGCGCTCATGCTGGCCACGCAGGCGCTCGCGCTGGTGACGTTCCTGAGCCTGGACGTGCTGCTGTTCTACGTGGCGTTCGAGGCGATGCTCATCCCGCTGTACTTCCTCATCGGCATGTTCGGCGGCGGCGAGAAGGGCGCGCGCGACGACGGGACCTGGCGCTCCCGCGCGGCCGTGCGGTTCCTCATCTACAACCTGCTCGGCGGGCTCGTCATGCTGGCCGCGCTCATCACGCTGTACGCCTACACCGCGGCGGCCGACCTCGGGCCGGGTGGCGGCGGCACCTTTGACCACCGCGTCATCACCGCCGCGGTGGCCGACGGCAGCCTGCAGATCCCGCCGGGCGCGATGCTGTGGTTGTTCGCCGGGTTCACTCTTGCGTTTGCGATCAAGGCGCCGCTGTGGCCGTTCCACTCGTGGCTGCCCGGCGCCGCCGTGGCCGCGACGCCCGCCTCCGCGGTGCTCATGATGGCCGTGGTGGACAAGGTCGGCACGTTCGCGATGCTGCGCTACAGCCTGCCCCTGTTCCCCGAGGCCGCGCGGACCGCGGCGCCGGTGATCATCACGCTCGCGGTGATCAGCGTGATCTACGGCGGACTCATGGCGATCGCGCAGTCCGACATGCTGCGGCTCATCGCGTACGCGTCGATCTCGCACTTCGGGTTCATCGTGCTCGGCATCTTCGCGGGCACCACGCAGGGCGCCGCCGGGTCGACGCTGTACATGGTCAACCACGGGCTGGCCACGGCCGCACTGTTCCTGGTCACCGGGTTCCTCGTGCACCGCCGCCGCACCCGCGAGATCGGCGACTACGGCGGCGTGCAGCAGGTCGCGCCCGTGCTGGCCGGGGTGTTCCTCATCGCCGGACTCGCCACGCTCTCGCTGCCGGGGCTCGCGCCGTTCATCTCCGAATTCCTGGTGTTCGTCGGCACCTTCGGCCCATACCCCGTGGCCGCCGTGCTCGGCACCGCGACGTTCGTGCTCGCCGCGGTCTACGTCCTGTGGACCTATCAGCGCGTGTTCGGCGGGCCGGTCAAGGAGGGGGCTGCGAAGCTGCCCGACCTGAGCACCCGCGAACGCGTCGTCCTGGCGCCGCTCGTGGTGGCGCTGGTCGTGCTCGGGTTCTTCCCGCAACCCGCGCTCGACGTGATCGACCCGGCGGTCACCGCGACCGTCACCCACGTGGAAGGGGCCGCCCGATGACCGCCGACATCGACTACCTGGCCGTTCTGCCACTGCTCGTGGTGCTGGGCACCGCGATCGTCTCCGTGCTCGTCGAAGCGTTCGTGCCCGCGCGCGCCCGGTACGTCACCCAGATGGCGCTGTATCTCGGTGGGCTCGCGGCGGCGTTCGTCGCCGTGCTGCTGCTCGCCGGCACGCAGCTGGTCACCGCCGAGGGCGCGGTGGCCGTCGACGGGCCGGCACTGTTCCTGCAGGGTGTGACCGTTCTGGTGGCGTTCGGCGCCGGGATGCTCATCGGCGAACGCGCGCGGGCGGGCGTGGGGGCCGGGGCAGGTGCTGGCACGGGTGCCGGCGCGGGCACGATTGCCGACTCGCCGGAGGGAGCGCGGGTCGGCTCCGGGGCAGCTGCGCGTGGTCAGGTGCGGGCGACGTTGTCGTCGTCTTCTGGCGTTGGGTCTGGGGCTGGGTCCGGGGCTGGCGTTGGCGCTGGGACTGGCGCCGGCTCCCCTCCCCGGTCGTCCCGCGGCCCCGTCCTGGCGGGCTTCGCGCCCCAGGCCGCGCTGGCGCCGGGCGGCGACAACGAGCGCGCCGCCGAACGCGCCGGCGTCACCCAGACCGAGGTGTTCCCGCTGGTGCTGTTCGCGACCGGCGGCCTCATGCTGTTCCCCGCCGCGAACGACCTGATCACCCTGTTTATCGCGTTGGAGGTCCTGTCACTGCCGCTGTATGTGCTGTGCGGAATGGCGCGACGACGACGACTTCTCTCGCAGGAGGCGGCGCTCAAATATTTCCTGCTCGGGGCGTTCTCGTCGGCGATCTTCGCGTACGGCATCGCAATGACTTACGGGTTCGCGGGGACCGTCGATTTCGCCGGGATCGCCGAGGCCGTGCGGGCCGAGGGGGGCGGCGTAGATGCCGGCGGTGGGCTGGCCGGCGGCAGCACCCTGGCGCTGGTCGGGGTGGCGCTGATGTCGGTCGGGCTGCTGTTCAAGGTCGGCGCCGTGCCGTTCCACAACTGGACGCCCGACGTGTACCAGGGCGCGCCGAGTTCGATCACCGCATTCATGGCGGCCGGCACCAAGCTGGCGGCGTTCGGCGCGATCCTGCGGTTTTTCTACGTCGCGGTGCCGGGGCTCGAGCACCTGTGGACGCCCGTGCTGTGGGCCGTGGCCGCGCTGACGATGGTCGTGGGCACCGTGGTGGGCGTAACTCAGAACGACGTGCGGCGGCTGCTCGCGTATTCCTCGGTCGCGCACGCCGGGTTCCTGCTGACCGGCGTGCTCGGGCCGGCGGAGGTGGGGGTGTCGTCGGTGCTGTTCTACCTCGCCGCGTATGCCGTGAGCACCGTCGGCGTCTTTGCGGTGGCCGGGCTGGTGCGGGGCCCCGACGGCGCCGAGATCACCGACCTGCGCTCGTGGTCGGGGCTCGGGCGGCGGCAGCCGGCGATCGCCGCGTGCTTCGCGCTGCTCCTGCTGGCGCTGGCCGGAATTCCGTTGACCAGCGGTTTCATTGCCAAGTTCGCCGTGTTCTCCTCGGCCGTCGAGGGCGGCGCGGTGTGGCTGGTCGTGATCGGCGTGCTGGCAAGCGCGATCGCGGCGTCGTTCTACGTGCGGGTGATCGTGGTGATGTTCTTCCGGGAGGGCCCGGTGGAGGTCGGGGCCGGGGCCGAGACGGGGGACGGAGTCGGGGCTCGAGCTGTGGCAGGGGCCGGTTCCTCCGAGGTGGCGTTCGCCCGGCGGCCAGCCACGCTGGTGGTGGTCGGCGTCGCGGTGGCGGTCACGCTGGTGTTGGGCATCCTCCCGCAACCGCTACTCGATCTGGCGGAGGCGGCCTCGACGTTCGCGGCTGCGGGTTGAGCTCACCGAGCGTTGACATGCGCGACAACGGGATAGAGATTTACAGCATGCGATCGATCCACATTCGCGATGTTCCTGAGGACATCTATCGCAAACTCACGGAGCAAGCCGCCCAGGAAGGGTAAGACTCTGTCGGAGTTCGCCCTCGATGTGCTCACTCGAGCCGTGCAACGACCAACTCGGCAATCGGTTCTCGACCGGCTTGCCACTATCCCGCCACGTAGCTACGGGGGCGAGTCCGCTGCCGAATCCGTGCGAACGGAACGCGACGCCGAGTGATGAGCGACTTGGCAGGGTGATCTGAGTCCGACGCCGCGCGGGTGACGCGGGGTCCGCGAGGGGCTGAGACTCAGTCCTCGCCGAGACCCAGCGGGGTGGCGTCGAACTCGCCGGACAGCGCCGACACGGCTCGCGCCAGTCGCAGGTCACGCGGGGTCACGCCGTCCACGTCATGGCTGCGCAGGTCGAGGGTGACCTCGTCGTAGCTCCACAGCAGGTCCGGATGGTGGTTCTGGCCGTTAGCGGCCTGCCCGATGGCGGCGACCAGGTCGATCGCGGCCTGCGGCGTCTCGCACACCGCGGTGTAGGTCAGGGAGCCCTCAGAGAACGCCCAGCCCGGAAGGTCGGCCAGGCCCTCGGCGATCTGCTCTTCGGTCAGGCGGGTGTTGTCGTCAGCGTTAGCGCTCATGCCGCCAAGTCTGTCAGGTCTGGCCTCCCGCCGCTGGAGCCGAGCCGAGCATGCTCCGAGCCGCAATGCTGCACACTCTCGTTATGGGCATCGCATCAGCTGAGGAACGCTGGCAACGCTGTGAACGGCTGGCCGAGGAAATCGCCGCCACCACTGACGAAAACTGGGCCAGCTATGTAGAAGAAACTCACTGGTGGGAGTCGGCGCAGAATCTCCACTCCGATTCAACCGGTCCTTGAGCGCTGATTGCCAGACACCGATCCCGCAACCCGGCGGACATCGGCATCCCCGTTTTGGCGCCGCCTACCCTGAAACCGTGACTTCCCCCAGCCCTCAGCTCAGTGACGGCCAGCCCGCCGGCGCCGGCCGCTACGCCCCCAGCCCGTCGGGCGACCTGCATTTGGGCAACCTGCGCACGGCGGTCATCGCGTGGCTGCTCGCGCGCGACTCAGGTCGGCAGTTCCGGATGCGCGTCGACGACCTCGACACCGCCCGCGCCCGCCCCGGCGTCGCGCAGCGCCAGCTCGCCGACCTGGCCGCGATCGGCATCGACTGGGACGGCGACATCTTGTGGCAGTCTCAGCGCTTCGATGCCTACGCCGCCGCCACCGCGCAGCTCACCCAGCGCGGGCTGGTCTACGAGTGCTACTGTTCCCGCCGCGAGATCGCCGAGGCCCCGCGCGCCCCGCACTCCCCGCCGGGCTCGTACCCGGGAACCTGCCGCGACCTGCCCGAATCGATACGCGAGCAGCGCCGCGCCGCCCTCGGGAATGGCCGAACCCCCGCGCTTCGGCTCCGGGCCGAGGTCACCGAGCTGACGATCACCGACCAGGTCCACGGCGACTGCACAGGGGTCGTCGATGACGTGGTCCTGCGCCGGGGCGACGGCGTGTGGGCGTACAACCTCGCCGTCGTCGTCGACGATGCCGCCCAGGGTGTCGACCAGGTCGTCCGCGGCGAGGACCTCCTGTCCTCCACGCCGCGCCAGGCCTACCTCGCCGATCTGCTGGGCGTCGCGCGGCCCGAGTACGCGCACGTGCCGCTCGCGGTGAACGCGGCCGGGGAGCGGCTCGCCAAGCGGGACGGCGCCGTCACCCTCGCGGATCTCGCCGAGGAGGGGACGACGACGAGGTCGGCCGTCGCCCGGATCGTGGCCTCACTCGGCGGACCGGACGGAGCGGACTCTATCGAGTCACTGCGCGGAGTAGTCACTCCCGAGAGTCTGCGCTCCGGTCCCTGGGTGTTCGACTGACCCGCAGGCCGATCCCCGCCCACCCGGTTGCACGACATCGAAGCCCGGTTGCCTGCCACGGGGTGCGAATCTAAGGCCCTGAATCGCACCTCATGTCTTGCGACCGAGGAGGCATGTCGTGCAACTGCGACCGGACCCGCGGCAGTGTGCAGATGCGTCGCGCTGAGAAGCTGAATGCGCCGAGAATTAGGCTCCCACCGGCGTCGGCACGAATAATCGACGCCTGTGACCACTTCATCGCATCAGAATCCAGGATCCCGCGGGACTGGGCGGCCGGACGGGAACACTCCCGAGCCGGCGTCCAGCACCCAGACCCCCAACTCCACCGACGCCAGCCCGGCGGCCGCCCCTACCGCCGAATCCCGAGGCCGGGCCGTGTTCGCCGCGGTCGCGAGCCCGTACTACGGCTACCTGATCGCCCTGTTCGTCGGCGTAATGCTCATCAGCAACGTCGCCGGCACGAAGGGCGTCCTCCTCTTTCCCGACCTGGGCTTCGAGCTCGGGTTCCTCTCACTCGACGGATTCGTCACCGACGGCGCCTTCCTGCTCTTCCCGCTGGCCTACGTGCTCGGCGATGTGATCAGTGAGGTGTACGGCTTCAAGGCGATGCGCCGCGTCGTGATCTCGGGCTTCGCTGTCCTTGCGCTGGCCGCGCTGACGTTCACCATCACCGTGCAGCTTCCGGCGGCTCCGTTCTACGAGAACCAGGACGCGTTCGAGGCTGTCGCCGGCGTGGTCCCGCAGTTCTTCATCGCCGGCTTGGCCGGCTACGTGGTGGGCGAGCTCCTCAACTCGTACGTCCTGGTGTGGATGAAGCGTCGCTCAGGCGAGAAGAGCCTGTGGGTCCGGCTGCTCAGCTCGACGATCGTGGGCCAGCTCGTGGACACGATCATCTTCTGCACGATCGCCGCTCCGGCCCTGGGCATGGTGCTCGGCTCGGGCGACTACTGGAATTACGTGGTGATCGGCTTCGTATGGAAGACGCTGGTCGAGGCGGCTTTCATGCCGGTCACGTACCTGGTGATCGGCCTCATCAAGAAGCGCGAACCCACCTACCAGGCAGCGCTGGTAGAAGCCGCGCGCTGACTTACGCCACCTCACCGGCCGGGGCCACGCTGGCAGACTCGGGGCATGACCTCGCCTGACGATTCCAGCGGCGGCCCCAGCAGCAGCCCCAGCGACGGCTCCGTCAACGGGTCCTCCGCGCGGGTCCTGGGCCCGGTGGTCGACGACCAGACCCGCTGCGTCCACTACGCGGGCCCGACGGATGTCATCGCGATCCGCTTCCATTGCTGCGGAGAGTTCTACCCGTGCTTCCGCTGCCACGCCGACACCGCAGACCATTCGCTGTCGGTGTGGCCGCGGGCCGAGTTCGACACCCACGCGATCCTGTGCGGCGCCTGCAAGACCACGCTCTCGATCACCGACTACCAGGCCACCGACGCCTGCCCCGGCTGCGGCGCCGGCTTCAACCCGGGCTGCGAGCTGCACTATCCGCTCTACTTCGAGAGCTGAATCCTTACCATCGCCTTCGCCTCTGACGACGCCTGGGCTCGTAAATCGTCCACCCGTGGCTCGACCGTGGTTGACCGCGTAGTCGACGGATCAGATTGTGGAGCCGCTCTCCCACGGCGGCCCAAGGTCCGCGTTCTGTGCTCGGCGGGAAGAGAGCACTGTCCCGATTCGGGATGCGAAGCGGTTCCCAGTCCGCCGCCCACGGTGCAGCGGTGAACTCCGCACCCGAACGTGAATCACCGACTGACGACCTGCCGGAGCCGTGGCCGCCGAACGAGGACTGGACGTGCCAGTCAGCTCTGGGGTCGACGATGAGCGAACCATCGACAACCGACAGCGTCCACTGGTCCAACTCCTCGAGCAGCCAGGCGGAACCCGAATCGCAGGCATCGCACCCGCAGCCAGGAAGTTCCGCGAGCACGAACGTCTCCTCGCCTGCGGCGATCTCAACGTTCAGCGTCGCTGTGGGATCCGTCGATTCGTACACGAGGAAAGACAGCGGCACCGCACCGTCAGCGCTCCTGTCAACAGTCGGCCAGAGGACCACGGTGGTCAGCGATTGCTCGTAGCTGCCGCGCCACTCAGTCGTCCGGTTCGTCTCACGCCGCGCCCACCCCCGCTCGACGAGCACCGCCACCCAGGCGTCAATCCGCGACTGGATGATGGCGAACTTGCCCGGGTCGAGGCAGCGGCTGTACTCCTTTTTAGCCGGAGACTGGTCAATTGGCCGTCCCGGCCACGGTGGCGTCTGCACGCCGGTAACCGCGAACGCGGCTTCAACCTCATCCAGGAGTTCACACACGTGCTCGGTCAGCAGAGTCGAACTGTCGGTCCACGACACATCTCGGAGGTCGTGATTGCGCTGATGCCACCATGTCTGCGGTCGCGCCCCTGTTTTCGTATCCGGATGGAGGCCGTACGCCGTCCGTCGTGCCAGTTCCTGTTCGAACGTCAGCCTGCGGTCATCCGTCATGCATCAAGTATTTCATCAGAAGCGGCCCGGTGTCGGGCCCCTGTCACCGCCCCGCGTAGTACCGCCCCATGAACTCGGTCTTGTACGCCAGATACGCGTCCGGCCCGGCGGCCATCGCGGCCCGCACGTCGTCGACGAGCCGCACCACAAACGCCAGGTTGTGCAAGGTCAGCAGGGTCTGCCCGAGGAACTCCTTGGCCTTGAACAGGTGGTGGATGTAGGCACGCGAGTACTCTAGCGACACCTCGGAGAACCCGTTCGGGTCGAGCGGTGAGTGGTCGTGCCGGAACTGCGCGCGGGTCATGTTGACGCGACCGTCGAGGGTGTAGATGCCGCCGTGCCGCGCGAGCCGGGTGGGGGCCACGCAGTCAAACGTATCGGCACCGTTCTCTACGGCTGTAAAGATGTCGTCGGGTTCGCTGATCCCCAGCAGATGCCGCGGCCGGTCCTCGGGCAGTTCCTCGGTGCACCAGCCGACGATCGTGCCGAGGTTCTCCTTCTCCAGCGCGCCGCCGATCCCGTAGCCGCCGAACCCGCGCCTCCCCTCGGCTTCGGCGCGGTCGCTCATCTCCACGAGCCCGCGCACGGCCTGTCGCCGCAGGTCCTCGAACTGCGCACCCTGCACGACGCCCCACAGCGACTGCCCGGGCCGATGCGTCCGCTCCAGCGAGAGCCGCTCGTGCTCGTCGAGGCACCGCTGCGCCCAGCGCCGGGTCCGCTCGACCGATCTCTCCTGATACGTACGCGTGTTCATCAGCGTCGTGAGCTCGTCAAACGCAAAAATGATGTCCGCGCCGAGCCCATGCTGGATCTGCATCGACACCTCGGGCGTGAACCGGTGCCGCGAGCCGTCGAGGTGCGAAGTGAAGGTGACGCCGTCCTCGTCGACCTTCGCCAGGCGCCCCTGGTTCTTGTTCGTCGCCGAGTCATCCGGCTTGGCCGCCGCACCCGCCGACATCTCGATGACCTTCTTGAACCCCACCCCGAGGCTCATCACCTGGAACCCGCCGGAGTCGGTGTAGGTGGGCCCGGGCCAGCGCATGAACTCGCCCAGCCCGCCGGCGTCGTCGAGCACGCCGTGCCCGGGCTGTAGGTAGAGGTGGTAGGCGTTGGCCAACACTGCCTGCGCCCCGGTCGAGCGGACCTGGTCGGGCGTCAGCGTCTTGACGGTGGCCTTGGTGCCGACGGGGATGAACGCCGGCGTCGCGATGTCACCGTGCGGAGTGTGGATGACGCCCGTGCGGCCGCCGGAGGTGCCGTCGAGGACCATCCGCTCCCCCACGTC
>DGYFD06202__coassemble_566_pt1 | contig 12099 bp, 14 predicted proteins | sample DGYFD06202__metabat2_low_PE_009 | metagenome-assembled genome bin DGYFD06202
TCCCCCGAGCTCGCCTTCGGCGGCCAGGATCTCGACAGCCGGGAGCCCGGCGGCCTGGAAATCAGCTGCCGACACCTCGGCAGCAGGAATTACGCGTGTGGTCTCCGGGACGGGTATCAGCCCCGCGCGATCACACCGGTGACCGGGATGCGACCGTCGACGGCCTGGCGGAAGTTGAGGACCGCACGGTTGAGGTGGAAGTCGTTGGTCACCACCACGGCACCGGTCGTGCCGCGGTCGCGGAAGATCTGGTCGGTGAACCGGGCGTTCTGGACAGTCGAGTTGGAGTTGCCCTCCTCGGTGATCCGGTGGGGCGCGATGCCGGCGCCGCGCAGCCAGTCACCCATGGCACGAGCCTCGGTGCGACCGTTCTTGGGCACGCCACCGGTGACGATGATGCGCGCGGTCGGGTAGGTCGTGGCGAGTCGGTAGCCGGTACGCAGCCGCTCTTCGAGGACCGGCGGGATGTTGCCCTCGGGGGACAGGCCCGCGCCCAGGATGACGATGTCGGTGGTGAAGGGGTTGAGGTTGAGGATCGCGGGATCGTCGGTGTTGAAGGCGTCGAACTCACCGCACGAGGGCAGTTGTCCCTGGTCAACCGTCTGGCAGCCCAGCATGATCGCCCCGTTGTACAGCGACGGAACCGTCGGCACCTCAAAGGGTCCGGCCGATGCGGTTCCTGCCCCCAGGCTCATCGCCATTGCCGCCGTTGCGGCGACCGCGGCGAGACGCCTCTGTGTCTTTCCCACGAATCCGGTCCTCTCCCAAGCAAAGTCGTGACCCAATGGTTATCGGCGGTATCGACCGCGGCGTTACTGATGACTCGATCTGATCACGAATGGCCGCGCGTAACCTGCACGGCATGACCGAAGGATACGACAAAGTCACGGCTGTGGAACACCTCCGCAGGGTGGATTCTTTCCTACGAACACATATCGACGCGGTCGGCCCCTGCACTCTGACGCCCGCCCCCGACGCCGGCCCGCACACCCTGTTCGACCGCCTGGCTTCGTCGATCCTGTCCCAGCAGTTGTCGGTCAAGGCCGCCGCGACGATCGCCGGACGGCTCCGCGACCGCGCCGGAGACCGTTCCGGAATTCGCGCCGAAATACGCGCCGACGACGACCCCTCGCCCACCGCGCCACGCCTCCCCCTCGCCCCGCACCGGGTCGCCGCCCTGTCAGACGAGGAACTACGAGCCTGCGGCATCTCCCGGCCGAAGGTGGCCGCCCTTCGAGACCTCGCCGACGCGGTGCACTCCGGGCGGCTCCCCGCCCTTGAGGCGCTTCGCGGATATGACGACGACGACGTCGTGGACGCCCTCACCGCCGTGCGTGGCATCGGCCGATGGACCGCCGAAATGCAGCTGATCTTCCTGTTGGATAGGCCCGATGTGTTTCCCCTGGCCGACGTCGGCGTCCGCCGTGGCTTCGAACGGGTGATGGGCCTCACCGAGAAGGCGACTCCGGCGCAGATGGCCGAGCATGCGCAGGCTTGGTCCCCGTACCGGTCGGTCGCGTCGTGGTACCTGTGGCGGGCCGTCGACCAGACCGGTGAGTCCGTCCCGCCCGCCTGACCTACGCCCGGCCCGCCACTTCGCCCCACACCACTGACCCACGCCAGTTGCACGACATCGCTCCGCGGTCGCAAGACATATTGTTTGCTTTCTGATCGTTTTTTCGCACCACATGTCTTGCGGCTGGCCAGGCCTGTCTTGCAACCTGCACATAGGCACCTGGGTGCTCGGCCGCCGCTCCGTTGTCCCGCGGTCCCGCAGCCGAGCACTGGCCGCCCCAGGCGCATCCGCCGGGATCTAGGCTGATCACATGGCCGCGTCCACCCCCGACTCCGCCCCGGAGCCTGCCCCCGATCACGTCACCGAGCCCGTCCCGGAGTCTGCGCCCGAACAGACCTCGGAGCAGCGGTGGGCCCGGGTGCGAGCGATGGCATCGCGAGTGGCCAGCGGCGCGAGGGACACCAACCGCCACCCCACCTCCGTCGAATTGGCGCGGAAAGTGCGGCGCACCCTGCCCGGTGACGCGGGTTTCGGGGACCCGCTCTCGGCGGCGGGTCGCGACGGTGCGGGCACGATCGCGCGGATCGCCGGCCGACTGTTCGACGAGACTCCCACCGCGACCCGCGAGGTCACACTCGGCAGCCTGCAGGTGTGGCATGCGCTGCGAGAACGCGCGGGCCGCGGCTCCGGCACGCAGGAGGTGACGATCGTGTTCACCGACCTGGTGGGATTCTCGACCTGGGCGATGCGCGCCGGCGACGAGGACGCACTGTGGCTGCTGCGTCGGGTCGCCGCCGCCACCGAGCCCGAGGTGCAGGCCCATCGCGGCACGGTGGTCAAGCGGCTGGGCGACGGGATGATGGCGGTGTTCCCGTCCCCGCAGTTGGCCCTCGACGCCGTCGCCGCCTGCCTTCAGGGTGTGTCTGACATCGAGATCGACGGGTGGCGGCCCCGCCTTCGCGTGGGCGTCCATACCGGTCACCCGCGGCGGATCGGGGACGACTTCCTGGGCATGGACGTCAACATCGCGGCACGGCTCTGCGAGAAGGCCGGGACCAGCGAGATCCTCGTCAGCGAGGCCACCCGCGCGGGACTGGATCCTGCGCGCGTGTCCACGCGGCACAAGCGTACGTTCCGGCTCGGCGGGGTCAAGGGAGTGCCCGACGACGTCGTGGTCCACGTCGCCACACCCCGCTGAATCCCAGGCCGGATAACTGCTCGGGCCCGCTGGGACGCCTCCACTCCCCCGCTGCGGCCTGTGGTCCGGTAGAACGGACTCATGGCAACCACCGCATTCAAGGGCAACCCCGTCACCACGTCCGGCGAGCTCCCCGCCGTCGGCTCGACCGCTCCGGCCTTCGACCTGGTCGGCTCCGACCTGTCGGCAGTCACCTCCGAGTCGCTGGTCGGCAAGAAGGTCGTGCTCAACATCTTCCCGAGCGTCGACACCGGCGTCTGCGCCACCTCGGTCCGCACCTTCAACGAGAAGGCCGCCGGCCTCGAGGGCACCGCTGTCGTCAACGTCTCCGCCGACCTGCCGTTCGCGGCCGGCCGCTTCTGCGCCGCCGAGGGCATCGAGAACGTCTCCACCGGCTCGACCTTCCGCAGCACGTTCTCCGAGGACTACGGCGTCAAGATGACCGACGGCCCGCTGGCCGGCCTCAACGCCCGCTCGGTCGTCGTGCTCGACGCCGAGGGCAAGGTCGTCTACACCCAGCTCGTCGACGAGATCACCACCGAGCCGGACTACGACGCCGCGCTCGCCGCTCTCAGCTGACATTCCAGTTCACAGCACTGTGGCCCGCTCCCAAAAAAGGGAAGCGGGCCACAGTCGTGTCGGGGCCTGGTCAGGGTCCGGCGCCGACGCGGCGCGGGGCGGCGCGGGGCGCCCCGGTCAGTTCTGGCGGCGGCGCGTGGCGGCCTCGAGCTGGTCGAACAGGGTCGCGATCTCGTCGGCGCGGCGCTCGGCCGGCTGCACGCCCTCGGGGCCGAACTCGGAGAACAGGCTCATCGAGATCTGCTGACGCACACCGTACATGTGGAAGTTGGCGACGATCTGACGCCAGTGCTCAACCGCACGAACGCCGCCTTCGGCGCCGTAGGAGACAAACGCCACGGCCTTGTCGGCCCACTCGTTGCCGAGCGAGTCGAAGGCGTTCTTCAGGGCCCCCGGGACGCCATGGTTGTACTCGGGGGTGACAAATACGAAGCCGTCGCAGTCGTCGATGGCGGTGCTCCAGTTGCGGACCCGCTCGTCGTCGTACTGCTTGTTCGCCGCACCCGGCACGGTGGCCGAGGTGAGCAGCGGCACGTCGAACGCCTTGAGGTCGATCAGCTCGTAGTCGACGCCCTCGCGCGAGACGGCCTGGTCGGCCACCCATCGCGCCACGGACGCTCCCAATCGCTCCTGACGGATGCTTCCCAGGATGATGCCGATCTTCACGTGGTGTCCTCTCTGGTCGACTGCGCCCGCCTTTTGCGGATACGACAGCCAACCCTACGAGGCGGGCCCCACCAGTTACTACCGCTGGCCGTAAACCGTGACGGATGCCACCGCGCACACCCGGCCACGCTCATCCAGCGTGGTGGACTGCGCGATTCCCCAGTTCCGGCCGTCGTGGATGACCTCGGCGCGGACCGTGACCGGCTCGGCCAGGGGGACCTGACGGATGTAGCGAACCTCGAGTGACGACGAACTGACCTGGCGCTCATGGGGGAACACGGCCGCGCCCGCGAGCTCCGCGACCGCCGCGAACACCCCGCCGTGCAGGTTGCCCAGAGGATTGGTCAGGGCGGGTTCCGGCGCGATCACGGCCTCGACAGCGCGGGTGCCGCCCGGGCCGTCCGACTTCTCGTTCAGCGTCACGCACAGCAACTCGGCGAGGGTGCCCTGCTCGAGTTTCGACGGCCACGGCGGTTCATCGTCCATCTCGCCCGCGTCCCCGCCGACCGCGAATTCCATCGACTTCACCGTGGCGGCGGCGACCAGCGTGTCGTCGTCGTCGATCACGTCGCCGCGCGTGGTGAGGACGCGCTCGTCACCACCCAGGTGGTCCGTGCGGATACCCAGGCCCGAGGAGCCGGCGCGCGGCGGTGCGACGAGGTCGATGCGCAGTTCGGTGGTGACCGTCCACATCCCACTCGGCCGTCGGCGGTGGTTCTGGGAGCCGAGCCCGGAATCCACCAGCACGGCGAGCCCGCCGGTGGCGAAGCGGCCGCTGGGGTCGACGAACTGGCCCTCGACCGGCTGGTGCCAGGTGATGTCACCGTCGCTGGTCTCGGCGAAGGTGACGCCCAGGCGGGGCTCGGGGCCGTTGTACTGCGATTCACTCACCCGCCAAAACTAGCACGCGTTCTAGTTTTTACGGGCTCGTCGCCACTACGCGCAGCCGCACCCCACGCCCCGTCCGCACTGCCCGCACAATGGAGACGTGCCCCCTAGCCACGACGTCCTGACCACGCCGCGCCGCTGGCCGATCCGCGTGGCGACAACGGTGGTCGCCACCGCGATCGTCATGCTGGTGCTCGCGTGCGCGGCGGGCGGGGCGTGGTTGATGCTGCGCTCTGCGGTCCACGACGCGATCGACTCCGTGAACCGGAACCGCACCGTCGACGTGGCCGGGCAGCTCGCGGCGAAGGGCCCGCAGGCCTCGCTCGAGATCGTCGCCGAACCACTCTCGGGCGTGGACATGGTGCGCATCATCACCCCGGACGACCAGGTCCTCGCAGGTCAGGTCATGCGCGGCCTGGAGGAGCTCCCCACGCTGACCACGCCGGCCGCGGGCGAGGTGGTCCGTCACCAGGTCCGGGCCCCGGACGGCGATTCGGTGCGCATCTCCTCCGCCGGTGTGGACGTGCAGGGGGCGACGTTCGTGGTGCAGGTCGGCACCGACACCGGCCGCTACGATTCCCTGCTCGACACCGGCGCCGTCCTGTTCCTGTCGTTCGTGCCGGTCGCGGGCCTGGCCACAGCGGTGTTCGTCTACATCGCGATGGGCCGCGTGTTGCGCCCGGTCGAGTCGATCCGATCGCGCGTCGCCGAGATCTCCGCGTCCGGGCACGGTGAGCGGGTGCCGGTGCCGGAGGCCCAGGACGAGATCGCTCGCCTGGCCGAGACGATGAACGCCATGCTCGCCCGCCTCGACGCCGCCCGCACCGCGCAGGTGGCGTTCGTCGGCGACGCCTCGCACGAGCTGCGCAGTCCCCTGTCCACCCTGTCCACGCTGTTGGAGTTGTCCTCCACCTCGGGCACCCCGGTGGATGTGGAGACCGTCGACGAACTGCTGCTGCCGGAGGTCGCGCGGATGCGCCTGATGGTCGAGGACCTCCTGTTGCTGGCCAAGAACGACGAACACGGACTTCCGCTGCGCCGCGAGGACGTGGATCTCGACGACATCGTGTTGTCCGAGGGCGCGCGGGCCCGGGGCCTCGGCGCCTCCGGCACGACCGGCGCCGCGGGCCGGGAGCTGCGGGTGTCGGTGTCGGTGGAGCCGGCGCGCCTGGTCGGTGACCCGGACGCCCTCCAGCGCGTCGTGCGGAACCTGGTGGACAACGCGCGCCGGCACGCGCGGGAGGAGATGTCGCTGGGGCTCACCGTCGATCGGTCCGGTGCGGGAGCACCACGGGCGATCTTGAGGGTCGACGACGACGGCGACGGCGTCCCGGTCGAGCAGCGGCAGACGGTGTTCGATCGCTTCGCCCGCCTTGATGCCGATCGGGCCCGCGGCAAGGGCGGATCGGGGCTGGGCCTGGCGATCGTCGCGGAGATCACTCGTTCACACGGCGGCGATGTGAGGGTCGAGGATGCGCCCGGCGGAGGCGCGCGATTCGTGGTGGAGTTGCCGGTCGAGGAGCTGGACGCGGACTTCGACGACGCGGACCTCGACCGCGCGCACGGCGCCTGACCGCACAGGCCCGACGACTGCAGCTCGACGGCTGAAGCCCAGCGACTGCAGGTCTAGCTGTCGACGAGTCGGTATCCCTGACCGCGGACGGTCTCGATGGACTTGGCGCCGAACGGGGTGTCGATCTTGCGACGCAGGTAGCCGATGTACACCTCGACGATGTTGTCGTCGCCGTCGTAGGCCGAGTCCCACACCGACCGCATGATCTGCGCCTTGGACACCACCTGGTTGCGGTTGCGGATCAGGTACTCCAGTACCGCGTACTCCCGCGCGGTGAGGGTGAGCCTCTCATCGCCGCGACGGACCTCGCGCGCGGCCGGGTCCACCACCAGGGAGCCCGCCTCGAAAATGGCCGGGCGCTCGGGGGCGCCGCGGCGCACCAGGGCGCGCAGGCGTGCTTCGAGCACCACGAACGAGAACGGCTTGACCAGGTAGTCGTCGGCACCCAGGTCGAACGCGTCGGCCTCGTCGTATTCCCCGTCTTTGGCGGTGAGCACGAGCACGGGGGTCCAGATCTCGCGGCGGCGCATCTCGCGCACCACCTCGTAGCCGTTGCGGCGCGGCATCATGATGTCCAGCACCACCACGTCGTATTCCTCGTCGGCGGCCATGGCCAGGCCGGCCTCACCGTCGCCGGCCGTGTCCACCGCCCAGCCGCCCGCGACGAGTCCCCGGCGCAGGCTCTCCAGCAGCGCCGGTTCGTCGTCGACGACGAGGACCCGCACGAGCGTCAGCCCTCGCCGGTGATGGTGTGGTCCATCTGTTCTGCCGGGACCACTGAATCGGCGTGCCGGCGCACCACCTTGGCGGGCACCCCGGCGACCGTGGTGTGTGCGGGCACCTCGTGCAGGACGACCGAGCCGGCAGCCACCCGGGCGCAGTCGCCCACCCGGACGTTGCCGAGGACGATCGAGCCGGCGGACAGCAGCACGCCGGAGCCGATCTTGGGGTGGCGGTCACCGTCCTCGTTACCGGTGCCGCCGAGCGTGACGCCCTGCAGGATCGAGACACCGTCGCCGATGACGCAGGTCTCGCCCACGACGATGCCGGTGGCGTGGTCAACGAGGATCCCCGACCCCACGCGAGCGGCGGGGTGGATGTCCATCGCGAACACCTCGGAGATTCGACTCTGCAGGAACGACGCGGCCATGACCCGCCCCGAGTTCCAGGAATCCCTTGGCGAACAGGTACGGCACCAGGTAGTTGGGGTAGGCGGGGTTGCGCTCGAAGCTCACCACGAGATCCGCGGCGACCGCCTCCAGCACGTGCGGGTTCTCCGCGAGGACGGCCCGGATCTCCTTCTCCAGCACATGGCGGCCGATCTCGGGCGTGGCGATGCGGGAGGCGGTCAGGCGGGCCAGGGATTCACCCAGGTCGTCGCAGCCATCGATGAGGTCCAGGACGAGCCCGGCGATCAGCGGCTCGTTGCGGCTGGAGGTCGCGTCGACCGACAGCTGGTTCCAGACGGCGCGGACGGAGGAGTCGGCCTCCGCCTGCGGGACGCACGGGTTCTCGATGCTCAGCTCGATGGTCACCCCACCCAGGGTAGGCCCGATCACTCGCTCGGGTCGACTCGACCCGTAAATGCGCTCTGACCCGGAGCTCCCGACGCACGATGTGCGGGGTACCCCAGGTCAGAGGCGGTGATGTGCGAAGGGCGTGGGCCCGGGTGCGCCGTCGCGGGCCGTCGCCAGCAGGACTGCCCGGTTAGACCGAGCTGCCCAGTGCGGACTGCGCCAGCGCGAGCGGATCGGTCGGCCACCACTGGCCGTAGTCCAGCGCGTAGACACGGTTGAGGTCGGACTGGATTCCACCGACGTACACCTGCTGCTTGATGGGCAGCTGGTGGATCGTGGCGTTGGGGGTCAGTCGACCGTTCGAGCCCCAGTCGTGCTGCCAGAAGTACTCGCCGAGGCCGCGGCCCTTGAGCCAGTCGATGGTCGGGGCGTTGGCGTACACGCCGAGCTTCATCCCGGCGCCGTGCAGGTGGGCGCGCCACCGCTCGAGGTAGGGCCTGATCTGATTGTCGATCTGCCAGGGCGACGGGTTGTCGTCGATGGCCACGTACATGGGCACGCCCGAGGGGCCGCCGGCCCTGCGGTGGATCGCGATGCCGATGGGCGCGTGGTGGTCGCCACCGTCGGCGCCGGCCTTCCAGTCGGCGGTCTCGGCGCGCCCGTACTGGTAGCAGGAGACCATGTTGAGGCCGTGGTTCCGGAAGTCGCGGACCTCGTTGCCGCCCAGCGGCTTTCCGCTCATCCACTCGGCGCCGGGGCGACGGTTGGAGCAGTAGCGCACGGCGCCCATGTGACCGGCCGCGCGGACCGAGGCCGCGGACGGCGGGCCCGCGGCGTAGTCGAGCAGCGTGCCGATCGGGACTCCGGCGCCGGCTCCCGGGAGTGCCCCGAGCGGGGCGGGGATGGAGGACTGGGCGCCCGCGACGGGCGAGAAGCCGGCGGCAAGCGCACCGGCTCCGGCCGCACCGAGCCCGGCACGGCGGAGGAAGGATCGGCGGTCGAACGTCATGGAGGTACTCCGGGTTCTCAGTCAGTGATGGAGGCACGAGTGACAGATGGGACTCGCGCCCCCGACGAGTGTGACACATGAACGTCGCGGCGTCTCCCCCCGGCGTTACCACATGGGTGGTATCCCACCGCTCAGGCACGGCTTGGTTGACTGATGTTCATGCCCCGCTCGCACAGATGGACCTCTACCGATCTCACCGACCAATCCGGCCGCGTTTTCGTGGTGACCGGCGCGAACACCGGGATCGGGTTCGCCACCACCCGAGCCCTGGCCGGCCGGGGAGCGCGGGTGATCATGGCGTGCCGCAATCTCCAGAAGGCGGAGGCCGCGCAGGCGTCCCTGCCGGCGGCCGCGGGGGAGCGCACCGAGGTCCGGCTGCTCGATCTGGCGGACCTGGACTCGGTGTCCCGCTTCGTCGACGAGGTCTCCACCGGGCCCGACGCGCTCGAGCGGATCGATGTCCTCATCAACAACGCCGGGGTGATGAACCTCCCGCACGCCCGGACCGCGCAGGGTCACGAGATGCAGTTCGGCGTCAATACGCTGGGCCATCACGCCCTCACCCTGGGACTCGAACCGCTCCTGCGGGACCGCGTGGTCTGGCTCGGTTCGCTTTCCCACCTGTGGGGCCGCGTCGACACCGACGACCTGAGCATGGAGCGTCGCGGCTACAGCCCGATGCTCGCGTACGGCAGCTCCAAGCTGGCGTGCCTGATGCTCGCCTACGAATGGCAGCGGCATTTCGATCGCGAGGGTTCCGACCTGCGGTCCGTGGCCGCCCACCCCGGCTACACGGCCACCGAGCTCATCCGGCATAGCGGCCGGCCGCTCGCCGATCGGTTCTTCGAACTGGGCAACTCGATCCCGGGCGCGGGCCTGACCCCCGACCAGGGCTCACTGCCGGTCCAGTACGCGGCCACCGTCCAGGACATCGCCGGCGGAGCCTTCGTCGGACCCGACCGGCTCGGGGGCCTGCGCGGCCTGCCCGAGATCACGTGGTCGACCGCGCGGTCTCACGACAGGGCCCTCGCGGCGACGCTGTGGCGACGCTGCAGCGAGATGGTGGCGTTTCGCTAGATCGCGGGCCCGCCTGAACCTCCGGAATGGGGCGACGACGACACCGTCGCCCCCGGGCTCACAGGAGTCCGGACGCCGCGAGACCGGACCGGAGCTTGTCCAGGTGTTCGGCCGGCCCCTGAAGCAACGGCATGCGCAGCCGGTCGGATCCGATGACGCCGAGAAGTTTCATCGCCGCCTTGGCCTGGATGGCGCCCTGCGAGGTGTGCATGATCGCGTCCACCGCCGGAATGAGGCGGGTGTGGATCTCCCTGGCACGGGGCAGGTCGCCGGCGTCGACGGCCTCGACCATCGCGCGGTAGTCGTTGCCGGCAACGTGTCCGACCACGGAGACCACGCCGACGGCGCCCATCGCGAGATGGGCGAGATTGAGCACGTCATCCCCCGAGAACCACAGCAGGTCCGTCTCCGCCATCAGTCGGCTGGCCTCGAACAGGTCACCCTTGGCGTCCTTGATCGCGCGCACCTGCGGGATCTCGTCGAGGCTCCGGATGGTGTCCGTGGTCAGGGCCAGGCCGGTCCGACCGGGGATGTCGTACGCCATGATCGGACGGTCGGCGGCCTCGCCGATCATCCGGAAATGCTCGACGATCCCCTGCTGGGTGGGCTTGTTGTAGTAGGGCGTCACCACGAGCAGGGTGTCGGCGCCGCGGGCGACCATCTCGCGGGCCGCACGCATCGAGTGCTCGGTGTCGTTGGTACCGCAGCCGGCCATCACCGAGACCCGGTCTCCGACCGCCTCGACCACGGCCTGGACACAGTCGTAGTCCTCGTCGTCGGTGGTCGTCGCGGACTCTCCGGTCGTGCCGTTGACCAGCAGTCCATCATGACCATTGTCGGCCAGGTGGACCGCGAGTCGCCGCAGGCCGTCGAAGTCGATCGAGCCGTCGTCATGCATGGGGGTCACCATCGCGGTGATGACCCGACCGAAGGGGTTGTCGGACATGCGAACCAGACTAGGCCACATCACCGATGTTGCGCTCTCACGTGGCATCCGGTGCGTCGCACATCACTGCCCGCCCGGGCCAGTTGCTAGCGAACCTTGTCCGGATCCGTGTTGAGGAATCGACCGAGCGTGTTGTCCACGACGATGTGTGCCACCTCGTTGGTGGTAGCCATGCCGACTCGAAGCGTCGTGATCAAGGCGTTCTGCAACATCGGATGCACCTCCTATGCGTTGTGACGCTCGTCACCCTACGTGCATCGATGACGCAGCACCAAACTTTCGGCGAACTTTCTGGACGATCGTTCTGGACGAATGTACTAGTCGAGTGTCCGAAATGGCAGCTTGACCGAAAAGCCCAGCGCAACGGTCACAATGAGGCAACGGCGCCGTCGTGATATAGTTGATGCATCAACTGCTTCCGGGGAGGTTGCCCATGTCCGCACGGTCTTCCGCACGATCCTCCGCAGTGCCATCAGGAGTGTCATCCGCACTGTTTCCGAAGGTCTCCATCCGCCGCTCGCACACGCGCTCCCGCGACCGGGGAGGCTGGCTGGACTCGCGCCACTCGTTCTCGTTCGCCCGCCACCAGGATCCGATGAACACCCACTTCGGGCGCCTGCTCGTCAACAACGACGACACGATCGCCGCGGGCACCGGATTCGACACCCACGGACACCGGGACATGGAGATCGTCACCTGGGTCCTGTCCGGCTCCCTGGTGCACCAGGACTCTGTAGGGAACAGCGGCCTCATCTACCCCGGCCTGGCCCAGCGCATGAGCGCCGGCAGCGGCATCCTGCATTCGGAGCGCAATGACTCCTGGCAGGACGGCTCGATCCAGCGCGACCCCGCTCATGTCGAGCCGGTCCACCTCGTGCAGATGTGGGTCGTTCCCGACGACACCGGCGCGGACCCGGGATACGAACAGCGGGAGATCGCCCCCGGCGAGCTGGAGAACGACCTCGTCGTCGTCGCCGGAGGCTCTGACACCTACGCCGACCGCGCGGCGATCAGGATCCGCAACCGGACGTCGGCGCTCCTGGCCTCGCGCCTTTCACCCGGGCACTCGGTCGTCCTCCCTGACGCGCCGTTTATGTCCACCCCGGACTTCCCCTTCAACGCCGTCGGCG
>DGYFD06202__coassemble_632_pt1 | contig 11340 bp, 10 predicted proteins | sample DGYFD06202__metabat2_low_PE_009 | metagenome-assembled genome bin DGYFD06202
GGCATCGCCACGTTCATCAACATGTGGAACTCCTTCCGTCGGCAGAAGGCGGCCAAGGAGGCTGAGAAGGCGGCGATCGCGCAGGTCGAGGCCGAGGATCGCGCCGGCGGCCCGTTCGTCGACGGCGAAGTCGTGGAGATCGACGGCGAGATCGTCGACGCGGACCCCGACGGCGACACCTCCGCCTCCACCTCCGCGAGCTCGGCCGCAAACGCAGACGCGGACTCTGACTCCTCTGACTCGCGCGACGACGGCACCCCGGGCACTCCCGCCCGGTCCGGTGCCACCGACGCGAAGGGTTCGACTGGCGCGGCCGGTGCCGGCGCGGCGGGCAAGCCGCAGGACCCGCAGTCCATGGCGGAGGCCATGACCGAGTCGATGAACCAGTCGATGAAGATCATGATGTACTTCTTCCCGTTCTTCCCGATCGTGGGCGCGTACTTCTTCAACTTCCCCATCGCGATCGGCCTGTACTGGCTCACCAACAACGTCTGGACCGCAGTGCAGTCGCACATCTTCATGGAGAAGCTCGAGAAGGAACTGCCGATGAAGGGCCACGAGGGCCTGCCGCCCAGCGCGTTCATGTAGCCCGCCCGGCGCTCCGGCACCGGCTCCGGCTCCAGCTCCGGCTCCGGCCTGCCGCCGACCGGCCCGCGGGCCCATCGCCAAGAGGGTTTGGCGCGCTCCCACTCGCATGACGCGGGCCGAATCCACTTCTCGATGAGGGGGCGGTCTCGGGCGCCGCCACGCCGCCGCCGCCCAGCCACCCTTGTGGCCCGGCCGCCGCAGGCGTAAGCTCCTGCGAGCACGTCGGCAGCGCACGGCGTCCGCGCAGGGGAGACCCGCCGGGCGAGGGGCGCAGGGCCGAGAACCCGAGACGAGGAGACCGCAGGACAGTGCGCACCACCAGGTAGATCCGGCCCATTCGCCATCTTCCTGGAGCACCCATGTCTTCCCTCGTCCTGTCGGACGTCGCCTTCGCGTTTCCCGACGACACCACACTCTTCACCGGCCTCGACCTCGCGGTGGGGCCGGGCCTGACCTCGCTGGTCGGCCGCAACGGCGCCGGCAAATCCACGCTGCTCAAGCTGATCGCGGGCGACCTCGCACCGTCGCGCGGGTCGATCAGCGTCGACGGCACCCCGTCCGGCCCGCCGGCTGTGGCGTACCTGCCGCAGCTGCTCGCCGACGCCCCGCGGGACCGCACGCTCGCCGACGAACTCGGCGTGGGGGAGCGGCTCGCCGCGTTGGAGCGGATCGAGGCGGGAAGGGGCGACGACGACGACTTCGACCGGCTCGCCGATGACTGGTCCATTGCCGAACGGACCGTCGCGCAGCTCGATCTCCTGGGTCTGCCATCAGAGCTGGGTAGATCGGTCGCGCATCTGTCCGGCGGGGAGCGCACGCTCGCGGCGATCGCGGGCCGGCTCCTCGAGCGTCCGCGGGTGCTGCTGCTGGATGAGCCGACCAATAATCTCGATACCCGCGCCCGTGGCAGGCTGTTCGCGGCGCTGGAGGATTTCGCCTCCGGCGGCGACCGCATCGCGGTCGTCGTGAGCCACGACCTGCAGCTTCTCGGGCTCGCCGAGACCACCGTCGAGTTGCGCGCTGGCCGGGCCCGCGTGTTCGGCGGCGACTACGTGCACTACCGCGAGGTGGTGGACGCCGAGCAGGCGGCGGCGCAGCAGGCGTTGACCGGTGCGCGCAACGATCTGCGTGCGGAGAAGCGCGACAAGGTCGAGGCTCAGGTCGCGCTGGCGCGGCGCGAGCGGTATGGCCGGAAGATGCAGGCCACCAAGCGCGAGCCGAAGATCATCATGGGGGCGCGCAAGCGGGCGGCGCAGGAGTCGGCGGCCAAGTATCGGGCCACCCATGAGCGGGGTGTCGAGCAGGCGCAGGAGCGGATGCGTGAGGCCGACGCCGCGGTGCGCCGGGAGCACCTGCTGCGCGTGGAGTTGCCGGATCCCCAGCTACCGGCGGGGCGCGTGGTGGTGGATGCCGACGACCCCGTCGCCGGCCGCGTCCATCTCGCCGGCCCGGCACGCGTGCGGCTGGCGGGGCCCAACGGCAGTGGCAAGACCACGCTGCTGCGCCGCCTCGCCGGTGCTCGTGTCAATGCCGAGGCCGGAGCCAGTGTCGGCTCCGGTGCTGATACTGATGCCGGGGCCGGCCCTGACGGCAGCCCTGCGATTGCCACGCCCTGGGCGTTTCTGCCGCAGGATATTCGGGTCGAGCATCCCGAGCGGTCGGTCGTGGACGCGATCCGGGCCGTCCGGCCGGAGGCGACGGTGGAGGAGGCGCACGCCCACGCGGCGCGGATGCTGTTCACCGGTGACGCGGGTTTCCGCCGGCTGGCCGAGTTGTCCGGCGGCGAGAGGCTGCGGGCGGCACTGGCGGCGGAGCTGTTCGCCCGGCCGATGCCGCAGCTGCTGATCCTCGACGAACCCACCAACAACCTCGACCTCGAGGGCGTGGAGGTCCTCGCCGATGCACTCGCGCAGTGGCGGGGCGCTCTGCTGCTGGTCAGTCACGATGACGGCTTCTGCGAACGGGTGGGGGTGGACGACGTGATCACCCTCGCCTGACCTGCCACCCCACCCACTCCAGAAGCGAGGAATCACCATGCGAAAGCTCATCTATTACGTTGCCGTGACGGTCGACGGCTTCATCGCCGCGCCCGACGGCGCGTTCGACTTCTTCCCCCTCGAGGGCGACCACGGGCCCTGGCTCACCGAGCGATACCCCGAGACCATCCCGGGCCATTTCCGCGAGACGCTCGGGCTGACCCAGGCCCGGCCGCGGGCCTTCGACACGGTCCTGATGGGACGGGCCACGCATCAGGTCGCCGTCGACGAGGGCCTGGCCAGCGGATATCCGCACCTGCGGCAGTACGTGTTCACGAGCCACCCCGGCGACCTGCCGGTCGAGGACGGCCTGACCATCACCTCGGGGGACCCGGTCGCCGTGGTCCGCGAGCTCAAGGCGGAGCCGTCGGACCTCGATATCTGGCTCTGCGGCGGCGGGGCGCTCGCGGCCACGCTCATCGACGAGATCGACGAGTTCCGACTCAAGGTCAATCCGCTCATCCTCGGTGCGGGCATCCCGCTCGTCGCGGGACAAGCCGCCCCGGTGCTGAGCCTGCGGCGGCGAATGGCCCGGGAATTCGAGAGCGGGGTGACCTATATGGAGTTCGTCCGCGCCTGACCTGGCCGCGCCTGACCTGGCCGCGCCTGACCCGGCCCGCGCCGCTCGTCATCAAGAGGGTTCGGCCCACTTCTACTCGCACGACGTGGGCCGAATCCACTTCTCGATGCGGGGTCGTCGCGGACCGCATACGCTCGGGCTTCGGGCTACGTGGGGAGGAGCGGGATGCGGAAAGTGTGGAGTTGGCTCAAGTGGCCGGTGGTGTTCCTCGTCGTCGTCGTACTGGCTTTTGTCGCGGCGCGCGTCGTCAACCATTTCCGCTACCCCGACCCCGACCTCGCCTACCCCGACCCCATGAATGCCGCCGCCTACCCCACCGCGATGCCGGGCGTGGCGGTCACGCCGATCGCCGACGGGCCGGTGCGCGGATTCCACCTGCGGCCCGACGACATCCGCCACCGCGGCGTCGTCCTGACCTGGGGCGGATCCGAGGGCGGGCCCGATTTCGACCACGCCGAACTGCTCGCCAGCCAGGGCCACGAGGTGCTGGCGCTGTTCTACTTCGGGCAGCCCGATCAGCCCGAGATGCTCAGCCGAGTGCCGGTGGAGACGGTGTCGCGCGCGCTCGACTGGGCCGAGGCGAACGTCGAATCGGTGGATCCGGTCACGGTGATCGGGACGTCGAAGGGCGCCGAACTGGCCGCGCTGGCGCCGACCTACGAACCGCGCATCGACAACACGGTCCTGTTCGCGCCCGGTGACCACATCACGCAGGGTCTCGACTTCTCCAACGTCGCGTCGTCGTGGACGTACCGGGGAGAGGAGATCCCGTACCTGGCTTTCAGCGACGCCTCCGACTCCGGGCCCACGCTTCGGATGCTGGCGGCGACCGTGTTGGGGACGCCCGTGCGACTGCGGCCCGTGTACGAGGCCACGTTCGATCAGCCGGGCGCGCAGGACAAGCAGATCGATCTGACGCGGGTGCCGGGGGAGGTGCTGATCTTCGCCGGCGGCGACGACCAGCTGTGGCCCGCCGCCGACTCCGCCCGGCGGTTCGCCGAGATGCGCCCCGACCGCACCGAAGTGCACATCTATCCCGAGGCGGGGCACATCTTCTCCGTGCCCGGCGACTATGCGAAGGGGATGTGGATGGGCGGCAGCGCGGAGGCCAATGCGGCGGCGCTGCAGGACAGCGACCGGATCCTTGGGGAGCGGTTGGCGGACTGGTCGCGGTAGGCGGGAGTCGGTAGGCGGTTGCGCCGGGGTGCCCTGACCGTCGGATGCAAGAAAGCCCGGCCCGGGGCGGCTTGCTCCGTCCCGGACCGGGCTTTGTCGTGACGGTCAGATCAGACCGCGCCGCCAGCGACGGCCGGCGGGGTGCCGGTGTTGGTGGAGGAGTCGGACTCGCGGGCGAGGTGCTCCTCGATGCGGAACCAGACATCGCCCGCGCGCTCGGCGATGGTCACCAGCGTGTCCATGTTGGCGACCTCCTCGACCTGCTCGCGCAGGAACCACAGCATGAACTGCTCGCCCAGCGGGTCGGACTCGGCGCGTGCGGCCTGGAAGAGGGCCTCGATCTGCTCGGTGACCTCCTTCTCCTGCTCGAGCGCCAGCTTGAGGGCGTCCACCGGGCCGTCGAACTCGCCGCGCGGCGCGGGGATCTCCTTGATCTCCGCCTTGAGACCGCGGTCGAGCATGTACTGCACCATCATCATGGCGTGGTTCCGCTCGCCCAGGCTGTGCTGGTAGAAGCGGGCGGCCAGCTGCGGAAGGTCCTGCGAATCGGCCCACACGGCGATCGCGATGTACTGCTGGGACGCCGCGAACTCGTTGCCGATCTGCGTCGAGAGGAGGTCGGTGAAGGCGCTGTTTGCCTTGGTCATGGTGATGCCTTTCGTCAGTTGCCCCGGCAGGTGCCCGGGCGGGCGGGGAGACGCTCTCCCGAGGGCGCCAACATTAGGAGCAAAATCGGCATCGTGCCAGGTCAGTTAGCCTAACCTGACGGTGCGCAGCCTAACCTGAGGATGCATAGCCTCACCTTCCGTAGAGGCATTCGGCTGGCCTTCGGAGGGGTTGCGGAACGCCTGACCCTAGTCCCGGTGCGCCCGCATCGCCGAGTGCTGGGCACGCGGCTTCACCACGATCTGGTCGAGATTCACGTGCGACGGCCGGCTGGCGACAAAACCCACGATCTCGGCGATGTCCTCCGCCTCCATCGGGGTCAGTCCGCGATACACGGCGTCGGCCCTCTCCCGGTCCCCGTCGAACCGCACCGTGGAGAACTCGGTGTCGACCATGCCGGGCGCGATCTCGGTGAACCGCACGGGCTGGCCCAGGTGCTCGCCGCGCAGGGTCCGGTGCAGGACCGCCTGCGCGTGCTTGGCCGAGGTGTAGCCCGAGCCGTTGTCGTACGACTCCAGTGCCGCGATGGAAGTGATGGTGATGACCAGCCCGTCCCCGGTCTCTACAAGCGTAGGGATGAGGCCCTTGACCATGCGCAGCGTGCCGAGGACGTTGGTCTCCCACATCCACCGCCACTGGTCCTCGTCGGCGTCCATCACACTGGTGGTGCCTTTGGCGCCGCCGGCGTTGTTGACCAGCACGTGAAGCCGCGGGAGGGCTGCGCAGAACTCCGCGCACGACTGCTCGTCGGTCACGTCCAGCGGGAGGGCGGTGCCGTCGATCTCGCCCGCCAGAGCCTCCAGCCGGTCGACTCGCCGCGCGCCCACCACGACATGGAATCCCTGCCGGGCGAGCTCGCGGGCGCTAGCCTCCCCGATCCCGGACGATGCGCCCGTCACCACCGCGATGCGGGTGTCGGCGGGCAGGGCGGCGAGGCGCTCACGGGCGGCGGTGTGCTCGGTACTCATGCGGTCAGGTTAGCCTTCCGGCGCGCTATCCGGAGGGCGGGTCACCCGCTCCGAGGTGACGCGTCACCAGCATCCGAGGTGGCGCCAGAAAGTCCACGCGGCCTCGTTCATCGTCACGGTCATGAGGCCTTTCGGACGAAGAGGTGCGGAGGTGGGCGTGGTGGCCCACTCGCGTCCGCCCCGGGACGTGGAGGTTGACGGAGGGGCCAGCGACGGGACGGTGCCGCCGTTCTCCTCGATGAGGTCCTCGGTGCGCTCAAGCGTGCACTGGTCGAGATCGATGGCGTATGACGGGTCGTCGTACGAGTCGGGGTCGGCGAACGCCAGGGTGATGAACCGCAGGTTCGGAACCGCATGGAGAGCGCGTACGACCTCGGCGTCGAGCAGATCCTCCTCCTGCCCGGGTGGGACGCGAAGAGTCACCAGAATGGGGTGCGGGGCCGAAGGCGGTTCCTTCGTACTGGGTCGCGGTGAGGTGCTCATGTCGTAGCCCTTCCCGCCGGCGGCTGAGGTCGGATCGTTGAACTTCACGTCGTCGACCAGGCCTGTCAGCGCAGGAACGGTGAGTGCCTCCCATACCTCGTCGTCGAGGGTGTTCGCGTCCAGTCGGTTCAACGTCACCGCCGGCCCACGATTGCGGGCGGTGACGGTCCAGCCGCGGTCTTCTCCGCGATGGGGTGCGGGTACCAGTCCATCAGCCACGAGTTCGCGGAGGTGGTCGATCGACGGTCGGGCGGCGGGGGAGTCGTCAGGCACCCCGGAGGCGTCGACCACGAGATTATCGGAAGACGTCGTCGTTCGATAGGTGACGGCGACATCCTGTGGCGTGGTCAGCTCCCACCACAGGCGCGCCCGAGCCATCCACCTGTCCGTGCTGCTGATCGGCCCGGAGTACTCCGACTCGGCGTCGGTGCCGGCGCGGCGGATAAGGGTCAGCGTGCTGCTCTCGAACGAGCCACCGCTGGCCTCGACGGCGGTGTGGAGGATCTCCACCACACGATCTGCGGTGAGGTCGTCCTCGAGGGGCAGTGTCATCCTCCCCGACGGCCCGTGCTTCACCGACCCGGATGAGGTGGAAGCACCGTAGAGAGGGAAGCCGTTGTCGTTCGTGACCGTGGTGTCCACGCCCGGGATGTCCTCGATCTGGCTCTCGACAACATCGGAGCGGGGCGGTCGGGGGTGGCTGCTGCACGCGCCCAGAGCGAGCGCTGCCGCCATGCAGATCGCGAGTAGACCCGCGGCCGACGCACGGAATGGGAGCCGGCACCCGGATTCGACACGCGAATCGGGGTGGAGCCGGACCGGCATGTCAGCGTCGGCCGAGGCCCGGGATGATCCCGACGAGGCCACGGATCGTGCCGCGGACCATGTTGGTGGTGGAGAAGTAGTCCAGCCATCCGATGACCCGTCCGTCGCGGACCTCGATCCGGCCGCACACCCAGAAGTCGCAGCGGAACCGGCCCAGGCTGAGCGAGTCCGTGCGCTCGGTCAACACCACGTGGGGGGAGCGGGGGTCGGTCGGGTTGGCCGGCGCCGACACGGCGAGATTGTGGGTGCGGATCCCGAGGTGCATGTTGCGGTTCATGGCGGCGATCGCGCCGATCACGGCCTTCTTTCCCTTGACGGTGGGCAGCCCCACATTCGTCCACCACACGTCGTCAGCGACCAGGTCCGCCACCGCGGAGGTCGAGCCGGATTGGAGGGCATCCAGGAAATTGCGGACGACGACCTCGGGGTCCGTCTGCGTCGAGGTTTCAACCATTGGCCTACGGTATCGCCCGGAGGGCGGCGTCGGGGGACCGTTCTGCGAGGATGCCGGTGCGTATGAGTGACGGCTGGCACCATGACCGACATGACCTCCACCAGCGCACCGTCGCCCGCCATGACCATCGCCTCGGCAGTCTCGTCCGACGGCGCCGCGATCGCCTACCGGACTCTCGGCGATCCCGCCGCACGCCCGCTCCTGCTCGTTCACGGCTGGGCCCAGTCCAGTGCGTGCTGGGGCCCGGACCTGCTGGCGGAGCTCGCCACCCGGTTCCGCGTGGTGGCGATGGACCTGCGCGGACACGGGCACTCGACCGTCGCGGCGGAAGGCTATGACTCGGCCGCCCAATGGGCCGACGACGTAGAGGCGGTCCTGGACGCCGCCGGAATCGGCGACGGTGCGGGCGCGATCCTGCTGGGCTGGTCGTACGGCGGGATCGTCGTCTCCGATTACCTGGCAGCGCGCGGCGAGGGACGGGTCGCGGGACTTGTGCTCTGCGGCGCCGTCACCTCGATCTCCCGTTCGGCGGGCGGCGCGGTGGGCCCGGCGATGATCGAGGTGACCTCAAACGGCGCCTTCGACGAGCGCCCCGGCAAGGCCGTCGCCGCTCTGGCCAGCTTCGGGACCGCGATGATGCGCCGAGGTGACGGCACGAGCGGCCAGCGCATCTTCGGTCTGTCCCTGGCCACCCCGCCGGCGGTCCGCCAGAAACTGCTCACCCGGCGAGTGGACAACGACGAGACCCTGCGCGCCCTGACCATCCCGGCGCTGGTCATCCACGGCGAGCACGACGGCGTGGTCCTGCCCTCAGCCGGTCAGGCCAACGCCGAGATGATCCCCGGTGGCCGCTACGTGGGCTTCGCCGAGTCCGCCCACGCACCATTCATCGAGGAGACCCCGAAGTTCCTGTCAGAGCTCGACGCGTTCGCCGCCGCGCTCTGACAGCCCCGGACATCGGGGTGCCCCACCGCGCGGCGGGGTCCCCGACTCGGGGCGGGCGGGTGGTCAGCCGGCGTTGTTGACCTTGGCGACCTGCTGCGCCATCAGGTCCGCCAGTTCCGCCTCTGCCTCGGGCCCGATCTCGCCGCCGAGTTCGGGGGCGGTAACGGCCCCGCCGACCACCTTCACGCCGCGGACCTCGGTCAGGTACACCAGGGTCGCCATCCGGCCGCCCTCGCCCAGAACACCCTCCACCTGTGTGTCGGTCGTACGGGCGACAACATCGTCGACACCCTCGATCTCGGGGGCGTCCGCCGAGGTCGAGGTGCCGCTCATGCCGAGCGCCTGCCCCTCGAACTGGACGTTCTCGCAGTTCCCCCAGTTGGTCTGGTACTCATCGAAGCTGATCGAGGTCCGGAGCACCTGGATCGTGTATGCGACGGTGGACGTCTCCCCGCCGCCCATGAGCGCCGCGAGCTCACCATCCGCGACATCCTTGGCCAGAGCCGAGTTCATGTCAGCGGCGTCGGCACACTCCGGGGGATCGAAGTTGATCTCCATGCCCTCGGGCATGTCGAACCCCGCCCCGGCCTGCGCCAGCATCGCGGGGTCGGCCTCCTGCATGGGCATCGAGGTGACCTCGTCGGGGGTCAGCAGCAACTCCTGCACCGGCGCATCGGTGGGCTCGGAGTTCGCGCCGCCCGTCGCCTCGGAGACCGCGTCCCCGGCCTCGCCGGCCACCGATGACGCCGCCGACGTCGCGTCCGAGGCGACCGACTCGGCCTGATCTGCGGTGTCGGATGAGCACGACGCGGCGGTCAGCGCGACGCCGAGGGCGAGCGTGATGCCGATACGGCGAACGGTCATGGGGTTCCTCCGGTGTGATCGGTGGTGACAATTACCGTCGCGCACGCTATATCGCCGACCGTCCCGACGGGGTATCCAGGCCGCAGGGTGGGGAGAAGTTCACTATCGAACATTCATGCCGGCGTCGTCGTCGTACTCATGCGACAACCTCCCGCCCCACTCCCGTCTACAACCTCCCGCCTCATCCCCTCGGCGACCTGCCGCCTCACACTGGTGGGCAACGTTCCAACCCATCCCCGTCGACACCCTCCCGCCCCCACGCGACGTGCACCGGCGCGCGGACGGGGGCACAATCGGACTGGTGACCGTTTCCGACCTCCACCCCGGCCCCGACCTGCCGCTACCCCGGCGCGTCGCGGTGCTGTCCTTTCACACCTCGCCGCTGGCCCAGCCCGGCACCGGTGACGCCGGGGGTCTCAACGTGTACGTCCTGCAGACCGCGCGGCGGCTGGCCCAACGCGGCGTCGAGGTGGAGATCTTCACCCGCGCAACGCATTCCAGCCAGCCCCCGGTGGAGGAGGCGGGCGATGGCGTGCTGGTCCGCAACATCGTCGCGGGGCCGTTCGAGGGCCTGCGCAAGGAGGACCTGCCCACGCAGCTGTGCCCGTTCGTCGCCGGAGTGATGCGCGCCGAGGCCGGCCACGCGCCCGGCTATTACGACCTCATCCACTCGCACTACTGGCTGTCCGGCCAGGCGGGGCTCGTGGCTGCCGAGCACTGGGGCGTGCCGCTCGTGCACACCGCCCACACGCTCGCCGAGGTCAAGAACGCCGTCCTCACCGCCGGCGACACCCCCGAGCCCGAGTCGCGGCGCATCGGCGAGCAGCAGATCGTGGACGCCGCGCACCGCCTGGTTGTCAACACCACCGGCGAGCGCGACGAGCTCGTGGGCTACTACGACGCTGACCCGGCCGACATCGACATCGTGCCGCCCGGCGCCGACCTCGAGCAGTACACCCCCGGCACGCAGCGCGGCACCGAGAAGGCCCGGCGCGCGCTCGGGCTGGCGCAGAAGACCGAGGTCATCGCGTTTGTCGGGCGGATCCAGCCGCTCAAGGCGCCCGACGTGGTGGTCCGCGCCCTCGCCGAGATCGTGCGCGCCGACCCGCACCGCGACGTCCGGCTGCTCGTCGTGGGCGGGCCCAGCGGGTCGGGCCTGGAACGGCCGCGCTCGCTCATGGAGCTGGCCGACGAGCTGGGCGTGGCCGACCGCGTGAGCTTTCTGGCGCCGCGCCCGCCGTCGGAGCTGGTGGACGTGTATCGCGCCGCGGACATCGTGGCGGTGCCCTCGTACTCCGAGTCGTTCGGGCTGGTCGCGCTGGAGGCGCAGGCGTGCGGGACGCCGGTCGTGGCCGCCGCCGTGGGTGGGTTGCCGACGGCCGTCGCCGACGGCCGGACCGGGATCACCGTGGACGGGCACGATCCGCGCGAGTGGGCGCGGGTCCTCGGATCGTTGCTTGACGACGACGACACCCGGTTGGCCATGTCCCGCAACGCGCCGGACCACGCCGCCGGCTTCAGTTGGGACTCCACGGCCGACGGGCTGCTGGCCTCGTACGCCGGAACCATGGCCGCGTACCGGGCGCGGCGCGCGGCGGTCACGGCGTCCTGACCTGCACGATTCACTTTCCGTCCCGACACTGATCCGCCCCGACCCCCGAAGGAGTCACGATGATCGACCCCACCGAGAGCAAGCGCATGGGCGACGACGACGAGGCCGGCGGCGGCGCTTCCGGCGACGGTCGCGGTGGCTCC